>ENA-OQJH01000567-OQJH01000567.1-human-gut-metagenome-genome-assembly--contig:-NODE-567-length-19664-cov-19.746327_pt1 | contig 19664 bp, 15 predicted proteins | sample MGYA00242597_ERZ504763 | MGnify/ENA primary metagenome ERZ504763 (study PRJEB26092, sample SAMD00036359) | human gut metagenome | host: Homo sapiens | study: EMG produced TPA metagenomics assembly of...
TGTGAACTTGGAAAAATCAAAAAATTGATATTCTAAAAATTTTATTTTTTAATATCTGTAAGGATTCTTTGCGGTTTTACAGGTTTTCACATAATCTATTTGAAGTAGCACAATAGGTTAATTTATATAGTAACAACTATAATGAGGTTTAAAGAAAAAGTCAACAGATTGTTCAGAATTTTAGGAGGAAAAACATGGGACATGTAATTGCAGTATCAGGAAAAGGTGGCGTAGGAAAAACAACTCTTTGTGGATTGTTGATCCAGTATTTATGTGAAAGCGGAAAACGTCCGGTCCTGGCAGTGGATGCAGATGCAAATGCAAATTTGAACGAAGTGCTCGGTGTTGAGCCGGAGGTCACACTTGGGGAGCTGAGAGAAGAAATTGAGCGGGCAGGCATAGACCCACGATATCAGATTCCCTCCGGTATGACAAAACAGGCATATCTGGAAATGCGTCTTTCTGATGCGATTGCAGAAGAAGACGATTATGATTTGATGGTAATGGGACGAACCCAGGGACAGGGCTGCTATTGTTTTGTAAATGGCCTTGTGCAGACCCAGGTTCAGAAACTGCAAAGCCATTATCCATATATTGTGGTTGATAACGAAGCAGGTATGGAACATATCAGCAGAGGAATCCTGCCAATGATGGAAGTTGCCATTCTTGTAAGTGACTGTTCCAGAAGAGGTGTTCAGGCAGCCGGACGTATTGCAAAGCTGATGAAGGAGTTAAACTTTAAACCACAGAAAACTGGATTAATCGTGAATCGTGTTCCGAATGGAAAACTGGATGCCGGAACTCTGGAAGAAATCCGAAATCAGGGACTGGAACTGTTAGGGGTTGTACCACATGATGACCAGGTATATCAGTATGACTGTAATGGAAAGCCGATCATACAGCTTCCGAAAGATTCTCCTGTAAGAAGTGCACTGGGAGAAATTATAAAGAAGTTAGGATTGTGAGTTGGGGGATTGAAAGTTTGAAGATTGAGTAAACAGAAATATTATCTGATTTGGTATAACTATATAATTGCAAAGAAAGGAAAAGCTTCATGAGAAATCATTGGACAGAAATAGAAAAATATTTAGAAGACCAGAAGATAGCGCAGGAACTGATTGGAGAACTGAGAGATTTTCACATGCGTTATGAGGTAGAGGATCAGGTAAAGGAACGGGTAGAAAAACCGGATATCTTGTTTTATGGGAAAAAGATTCTGGAAATGTCAATAGCAGCGCTTCTTCAGGGAGATAACCTGTTACTTTCCGGTGCGAAAGCTACAGGGAAAAATGTACTATGTGAGACACTGGCATGGATATTCGGAAGACCGGAATACGACATTTCTTTTCATGTAAATACAGACAGTGCCGATCTGATTGGAACGGATACCTTTATAAATAATGAGGTTCGCCTTCGGAAAGGCCCCATCTACCAATGCGCGGAATTTGGAGGATTTGGAATCCTGGACGAAATCAATATGGCAAAAAATGATGCGGTTTCTGTACTGCATGCCACACTGGATCATCGGCGCAGAATCGATATTCCAGGATATAACAGGATTTTACTTCATCCGGCAACACGATTTATCGGCACGATGAATTATGGTTACGCAGGTACCAGAGAGCTAAATGAAGCATTGGTTTCAAGGTTTATGGTAATTGATATGCCTGAAATGGATGAGGATAGTGTCCTTTTTGTATTAAGACAACATTTTCCAGATGGGGAAAAAAGTGCACTGAAAGCTTTTGCAGGACTGTTTCTGGATTTGCAGATCAAAGCTTATCATGGAGAAATCTCAACAAAATCTCTTGACCTGAGAGGATTGGTTTCTGCTGTAAAAGCAACAAAAAGCGGACTTTCTCCAATTGATGCAATCCAGATGGGGATCATAAATAAAAGTTTTGATGTATTTGAAAAAGAGATCATAGAAGATGTGGTTTCTACCAGAATCCCATCTTCCTGGACCGGAAAAGACATATGGGGGTAAACTTGTATGGAGGATGTCAGATGGCCGGCGGAACAACTGGAAGAACATCGTCTGGAGATCAGCAATCGTATCAGAAATATTTTTGGACAGTCAGTGGTGATTATGATATGGAATTTGAACCGGACACAGAAAAATATGTTTATTCAAAACAAACGGTTCTGTATGAGGCAGTGAAGCAGGGTGCCTTTGCACGATATTTTGATCAGAAGAAACTTGGCATGTATTTGATGAAAAAATTACATTTTTCTGCTGGAGAAGATATACTTTTGCCTCTTGCCGGATTATGCATGGATGCTGCAGTGAATCGTTTTATCATTCGAGAACGTTTGGGAACAAAGGAAATCAGAGAACAGGCATTCGGAGAATTGGAAAAGGCCGAGGAAGAGCAGATATCAGATAATGCTGGAACAGACCTGATTCACAGGATTAGGCTTTTGTATATAAGGCATGTTCTGAAGAACACAGACGATGAGGGAATGGATCCGCAGGCAGAGATTGCATTGTACAAGATTCTTTCTCTGAAGGATGCAGAAAATACGGAAGATGTCATAAACGTGATAGATGAGATTTATAATCATGTTTTGGATCCCTCTTTTGAAAAAAAGAATGGAAATCTGGAGAAGATTCTGAATTTACCGGATATGGCATTGGCCAATGACGCGTGGCAGGAATGCATGACGGATGAACAGATGGAAGACATCATTCAAAAATATCTTTCTAATATCAAAAAAAAGATGATGAGTCTGGATATCAGAAACCAAAAGAAAAAAAGATTTTATTTCTCTCCGGAAAATGAAGAAGTTCCGGAAAGCTCGGAGAATATAAATCCACAGGCAGTGCGACGGATACGGGAATATGTGGAACTGAATTACGGAAAATCGTATCTAAGTGAATCGGAGCAGGCCAGAGTCAACCGGAAATTTTGTACAGGAATCCACAAAAACTGTATCCTGTATCTTACAGATGGAATTTTACAGAACCCTGTGATAAAAAATAATCAATACCGTTTTTCTCAGCTGCAGTTTGAAAAAATAAAGCCTATTATGGAAATAATCACTGGATCATCAAAAGAAATATTTCTGTGTTGGCAGAGTCACTGAAACGGGCACTTATAATCCGAAAGGATGATTTTGTCAGCAGATCTGATGCAGGGCAGCTTGTTCCTGAAAGGTTATGGAAAATTGGAAGAACAGACGATGACAAGTTATTTAATAGAAAAAAGAGATCAGAAGATTCTGAGTTTGTAATAGATGTCCTGATTGATTCCAGTGGTTCCCAAGCTGGCAGACAGGCTCAGGTAGCGGCGCAGGGATATATTATTAGTGAAGCATTAAGCCAGGCAGGAATTCCTCATCGGGTGACAGGATACTGTGCTTTCTGGGGATATACAGTACTTCAGAGATTTCGGGATTATGAAGATCCAAGGGAAACAAATGAAAGAATCTTTCAATTTCGGGCGTATGCAATAACAGAGATGGGCTTGCACTGAAAACAGTCTCTTCCTCTCTCATGGGGCGACCGGAAAAAAATAAGATTTTAATCGTATTAAGTGATGGAAAACCCTGTGATATGAGCATACAACGACCAGGAACCCGCCAGCCCAAGATCTATGACGGAGAAGGAGCTGTGAAAGATACTGCATATGAGGTGCGTCGAGCCAGAAATCAGGGAATTTTCGTAATTGGTATTTTTGTAGGGAATGAAGAAGAGCTCTCCGTGGAAAAGAGAATCTATGGAAAAGATTTTGCCTATATTCGTAATATCAGCAATTTTTCCCGTATGGTAGGAACTTTTTTGCGAAGACAAATTGATATGGAATGAAAATGGAGGAATCACTATGGGTAAAATTGAATTTGCCAATTGCCAGGATGTAAGAAATCAGAAAAAGATACAGGAATTAGATTGTCCACGCTGTCATGAACCGGGAGGCATTGAAGCCTTTGTGAAAGACGGGATACTCGCAGAGGATGGAGTATGTGATAACTGCGGATATATTCTTCCAGAAGGAACAGAACTGGAGGAAGTGGAGTAAGAAGTATTTAAGGAGATAAGAGATGAAAATAGCAGTTTGTGGAAAAGGTGGATGTGGAAAAAGTACAGTAACCAGTCTTTTGGCTAAGGCTTTAGCCAGACGAGGAAAAGAAATTTTGGTAATTGATTCCGATGAATCTAATTATGGTCTACACCGACAGCTAGGTATGAAGCTTCCCAGAGATTTTACAGACTATTTCGGTGGTAAACAAAATGTTTTAAATGATATGATGTTATCAAAATTTACTCATCAGTTTTTTGAGGAAACCTGGACAATAGATGATATACCGGAAGATTATTATAGTCTGAAGGACGGTGTAAAACTGATGAGCAGTGGAAAAATTCATCAAGCAAATGAAGGGTGTTCTTGTGCTATGGGAACTGTTATGACTCAATTTATCCAAAATCTCAGGCTTAAAGAAGACCAATTTGCGCTAATGGATATGGAGGCTGGTATTGAACACTTTGGACGTGGAATTGATAACGGTGTAGATTTGATATTGATAATCATAGATCCATCCTATGAATCCCTACAGCTTTCCAAAAAAATCGGGGAATTATCGGAAAGTATTCGAAAACCATTTTATTACGTTCTCAATAAAGTAACAAAAGAGAATCAGGAAATGATGTATGAAGCTGTATGGAATTCAAGTCGAGTCGCTGTATCTCTTGGCGCGGATCCTAGTATTATGGGAGAGGGACTGATGGGGAAAGAACTATCAGAAAAACCAGATGCTATTGAAAACTTAACAGAATTTCTACTTTCTATTTAAAGAATGAGGAGATTTACTGTGGATATATGATAAAAGAAAACCAGATTATACAGCTGTAATTTGTAATATTACATCCGCTTGACGCAAGAAAAAAGCAGTGATATACTGAAACAAAAATTATTTATAAAATAATAATAAAAACCTGGGACTATATTGTGTGATTGAACAGTTACAAAAAATGCAATTCTTGTGGAGGGTATAGGATGATACAGATTGCAATTGTGGAAGATGAAGAAATTACGTAAAACAATTAACAGAGTATATCCGGAAATATCAAACGGAAAGGGGAAGATCAATAAAGGTTACAGTATTTGGTGATGGAGAAGATATCACTGAAAATTACAATGGCGGTTTTGACATTATTCTGATGGATATTCAAATGCGGTTCATGGACGGTATGACAGCAGCAGAAAAAATTCGTCAAATGGATCAGAAAGTAATTATCATGTTTATTACAAATATGATTCAATATGCAGTACGTGGATACGAAGTTGATGCAATGGATTATGTAGTAAAACCAGTTGAGTATTTTTCTTTTTCGCAGAAACTGGATAAAGCAGTTGGTCGTATGCGTTCTGAGGTTAAAGAATTTCTTACGATTCCGATTGGGGAAGGAGTTGTAAAGATAGATATAGCAGATATCTATTTTATTGAGGGGCAGAGACATAATGTAATTTATCATACTTCGAGAGGAGATTACTGTTCAAGAATTACGATGAAAGAACTCGAAGAAAAACTTGCGGTACATAATTTTTTTCGATGTGCAAAGGGATATCTGGTAAATATGAATCATGTAGAGGGATTTGTTGGTTCTGATTGTGTGATCCATAATGTACATATACCTGTCAGCAGAACCAGAAAAAAAGAATTCATGAATCTGCTTCTGCAAAACCTCAGTATGGAATGATTTCATGCGAAATGGAGAATACTATGTTATATCAGGATATTCCAAGAATTTATACGGCAATAGCAGAGTGGGGATCATGTCTGGTTTATCTTTATATCCTAAAAAAAGAAAACATGAAATCTGTACATTTTCTTATAGGCAGTCTTTTCATGTTGGCAATGCAGAGTATTTTTCTGACTTTGACAGGCAGCGTAACTGAAATTTTGTGGATTCCCTGTATGATGATCGCTGCAGGTATGATGTATGGATTTCTTATGGTCGGAGGAAATATGAAGCCTCTGGGAGCGGCTTATTGCTGTGCCCGTGCATTTGTTCTTGCTGAGTTTGCAGCTTCGCTGCAGTGGCAGATGGTATCTATTGTACAGGCATGGGGGAATCAGAGCCTCGGGGTTGAAATTCTGATCACAATGGTTGTTTTTGGATGCTGCTTTACTATTGATATTTATTTAGAAAAAGATCTTCTGAAGCAGAATTATCTTGAACAGATGACAGTAAAGGAAGTAGCAGCGGCGGCAATCATGGCTGTTGCAATCTTTGCTTTTAGTAATCTGAGCTTTTTAAATGAAAATGCACCATTTGCGAGCAGAGAACGTGCAGATATTTTTTCTATCAGAACACTGATCGATTTTGGAGGAATTGCAATCCTGCATGCTTATCAGAGCAGGATCAGTGAGTATGTTGCCGAGAAAGAACTTTCAGTAATGAACGTGATGCTGAAAAGCCAGTATGATCAATACCGAAATTATCAGGACAGCCTGGATCTCATACAAATGAAATACCATGATCTGAAACACCAGATAACGGGACTTCGTGCGGAATCAGATGAAGAGAAACGAAAAAAATGGATTGATTCCATGGAAAAGGAAATCGCTGCTTTTGAAAATATAAGCAGAACGGGGAATCAGGTACTTGATACGATTTTGGCAGCTAAGATTTTCCATTGTCGAAAAAATCATATACAGATTACCTGTGTGGCAGATGGAAAATTATTGGATCATATGCATGTAACAGATATATGTTCTATATTTGGAAATGCTTTGGATAATGCGATTGAACATGTAATTTTGATTCCAGATTCGGAAAAAAGACTGATCCATCTGACAGTATCCGCTCAAAAAGGATTTGTGTTCATCAAGATAGAGAATTATTGTGAAGCAGAAATTTCCAAAAATGAAGAAGATCTGATTACAACAACAAAAAAAGACAGTAAAAACCATGGTTTTGGATTGAAGAGTATTCGTAAAGCTGTAGAAAAATATGATGGTTCTGTAGTATTTGGAGTACAGCAGAACTGGTTTGAATTAAAGATTCTTTTACCCAGAGTATTGTAATGCTCTGGGTATTTTTGTTGCCAAGCATACGACAAAAAGGTCCGGTGGACCTTTTTTAGTATTTTGTGCCATATTTGTTGCATCTTGTGCCAAAAACGGCACGAAATAATAACCATGTTATAGTAATGCCAACAGGAAATGATACCTGAAAAAGATGAGAGAGTCAAAGGAGGAAAAAAGAGAATGATCAGTGTTGAAATGGAAGATGTTCTGGCGGTATTACAATTATGCAAACCGTATATTATCGGTATTATTGCTGCACTTGTAATTGGAATCGTAATTATGATCGCATGCCGCAGGATGTCCAGGGGCAAAAAATTTCTGATAAGAGGAGAAGCTGCGATTGCAATGGTTCTTGCAGTTGTTGTCTGCGTGAATATGATCTGTTTTGGACCAATGTCTACGTTGATTGGACTGGCAACGGGAAATGGAACTTTAAGCGATGAAACAAATGAAGAAGCTGCGGAAGTAGCAGAAGAAATTATGGAAGACGGAATTGTTCTTCTGAAGAATGAAAGCCTGCTTCCTTTAAATGAAACAAAAAAACTGAATATTTTTGGCTGGGAATCTATTAATCCGGCTTACGGAGGAGCTGGTTCCGGTGGAATTAATGATCTGTATGATATTGTCAGTCTGAATCAGGGACTTGAAAATGCCGGATTTTCTATTAACCAGGAACTGGTTGATTTTTATAACAATTATGGTGCAGATAATCCGGAAATGTCTATCCAGAAACAGAGCTGGACATTACCGGAGCCACCTGTAGATACTTACAGTGATGAGCTTATTAAAAGTGCGAAAGAGTATTCTGATGTGGCAGTTGTGGTTCTTTCCAGAAAAGCGGGTGAAGGTCATAATGATATTCCTATGGATGTAAGAAAAGCAGCATATGATAATAATTCAGATGAATATGATGATTTTCCTGAGGGAGAGCATTATTTACAGCTTTCACAAACTGAGAGAGATATGGTGGATATGGTTTGCTCAAATTTTGATAATGTGATTGTGGTTTATAATGGAGCAAATCAGTTTGAACTTGGTTTCGCAGATGAATATCCTCAGATTAAATCTGTTGTATGGTGCCCCGGAACGGGAAATGTGGGATTTAATGCACTTGGTAAAGTATTTTCAGGTGAAGTCAATCCTTCCGGAAAAACACCGGATACATTTATTTATGATATGACGACAGCTCCGTGGTGGAATAATGCAGAAAAAACGGAGTATACAAATCTGGCAGATATGGCCGTTGAAGGAATGAACGCAGGAACTGCGCAGGTGTATGCTCCGGCATTTACCAATTATGTGGAAGGTATTTATGTAGGATACAAGTACTATGAAACAGCTGCACAGGAAGGTGCGATTGATTACGATAAGACTGTACAGTATCCATTTGGATATGGTCTGAGTTATACGGAATTTGAACAGAAAATGGGTGAACTGGAGGAAAAAGACGGACAGATTTCTGTAGATGTAGAAGTAACCAACACAGGAGATGTTGCCGGAAAAGATGTAGTAGAAGTGTATTATAAACCGCCATATACAAATGGGGGAATTGAGAAATCTTCTGCAAATCTGATCGAGTTTGCAAAAACAGATCTGCTTCAGCCGGGAGAATCTCAGACTGTTACAGTTACATTTAGTATAGAAGATATGGCCTCTTATGATGAGAATAATGCAAAAGCATATGTTCTTGAAAAAGGCGATTATGTGATTTCTATCAACAGCGATTCACATACTGTGCTGGATCAGAAAACTTATACTGCAGATAAAGATGTAGTATATAAGGGAGAAAATAAAAGAGCATCAGATGATACTGCAGCAACAAATGTATTTGAAGATGCAAAAGGAGATATAACATATCTGTCACGTGCGGATCATTTTGCAAATTATGAAGAGGCTACAGCAGCACCGGCATCTGCAGAGCTGGGTGAGCCATATGTTTCTGAATATCATCTGAACAGCAACTTTGATAAGACTACATATCTCAATGATGAGGATGTAATGCCGACAACGGGAGCAGATAATGGACTTACATTAGCTGATATGCGTGATGCTGATTATGACGATCCTCGTTGGGAAAAACTTCTGGATCAGCTTACTGTTGACGAAATGGCAAATATGATTGCAATGGCTGGTTATCAGACAGCAGCCATGGATTCTGTGGGAAAAGTGGCTACACTTGATTTCGATGGACCAGCAGCAATTAATAACAACTTTACAGGAGTTGGTTCTATTGGATTTCCAATTGAAGTTGTGGTTGCTTCCACATGGAATAAGGAACTTGCACAGGCATGGGGTGAATGCATGGGCAAGATCAGTCAGGAAATGGGTGCAGAGGGCTGGTATGCACCAGGTATGAATACTCATAGAACCGCATTTGGAGCAAGAAACTATGAATACTTCTCAGAAGACGGAGTTCTTGCAGGAAATATGGGAGCAAAAGCAGTAGAAGGTGCAAGGAAATATGGAGTTTATTCTTATATCAAACATTTTGCTCTGTATGAGGGAAACGCAAAGATGGTAAGTGTCTGGTCAAATGAGCAGGCGATTCGGGAAATCTATCTGAAACCATTTGAAATTTCTGTAAAACAGGGCGGAGCAAATGCAGTTATGGTTTCCTGGAGCTTCCTTGGAGATAAATGGACTGGAGAATGCAGTAACCTTATGAATACAGTTCTCAGAGAGGAATGGGGATTCAGGGGAATGGCACTTACAGACTTCTTCCGAAACAATGGTCATGGATTTATGAATGCAGATGCAGCTTTGGCGAATGGAGTAGATGTAATGTTGTCCACATTCAACGGAGAAGAGAATAATGTAGCCAATCCGGAGCATCCGACATCTGTACTGCAGATGAGAAATGCCTGCAAAAATGTCATGTATACAGTTGTAAGCAGCTGGGCTTATGATGGAGAACACGAAGAAACAGGTATGGAAAACTGGAAAAAAGCAGGAATTGGTATCGACATTGTAATAGCACTTTTCATGGCAGGAATGGAAGTACTGGTAATCAGAGGATATAAGAAAAGAAAGAATGCTGAATAAGGATGAAAGTGGGATGGAAAACAGTTATGAAACAGCAAAAATTGGTTGAAAAGATGACAATAGAAGAAAAAGCAGCGATACTTAGTGGAAAAACTGTCTGGCAGACCAGAGAAATTGACAGGCTTTCCATCCCGTCCATCTTTCTTTCAGATGGACCGCATGGAATCAGAAAACAGGCAGGAGCAGGAGACCATCTGGGACTGAATGCATCCTTGAATGCAACTTGTTTTCCCACAGCAGCGACGATAGCAAACAGCTGGAATCAGGATCTGGGGGAAGAGATTGGACAGGCTCTTGGAGAGGAAGCCGCAAGTATGGATGTAAATATCCTGCTTGGTCCGGGATTAAATATTAAAAGAAGCCCATTATGTGGAAGAAATTTTGAATATTTTTCAGAAGATCCATATCTTTCCGGTAAGATGGCGGCGTCATATATTCGTGGAATACAGAGTAAAGGCGTTTATGCCTGCCCGAAGCATCTGGCGGTTAACAGTCAGGAACTCCGGAGAATGGCAATGGACGCAGTTGTTGACGAACGGACATTAAGAGAAATTTATCTGACCGGTTTTGAGATAGCTGTTAAAGAAGGACACGCAAAAGCAATCATGAGCAGTTACAACCAGATTAATGGGATTTATGCTAATGAGGACAAACATCTTTTGACAGACATCCTGCGCAAAGATTGGGGATTTGATGGAATTGTAGTAACAGACTGGGGCGGAAGCAATGACCATGTGAAAGGTGTTGCTGCCGGTTCAAATCTGGAGATGCCGTCCTGTGGGTACGATTCTGCAAGAGAAGTGATTGCTGCTGTCCGAAATGGAAAGCTGAAGGAAGCGGATTTGGATGAAAGAGTTGGAGAACTGGTGGATGCAGTGATGGAACTGACATCAGGGAAGAAGCTTTCAGATAAAAACTTTGACAGAAACGCACATCATCAACTGGCAAGGAAAGCAGCAGCAGAAAGCATGATTCTTCTGAAAAATGAAAAACAGATTCTTCCGCTGGATACCAAAAAATCCATCGCTGTTATTGGAGATTTTGCTTTTTCACCCAGATATCAGGGGGCAGGATCTTCTATGGTCAATCCAACAAAAGTAGAAGATATGTCATCGATTTTACAACAATATGATCTGAATATTCTGGGGATGACAAGAGGCTATCAGAGAAATGGAGATGTAGATGAGAATGATAGAAAGTTTGCATTAAATTTGGCCATGAACGCAGATATTGTGATTTTCTGCTTTGGTCTTGATGAGATCAGCGAATCAGAAGGACTGGACAGAACCCATATGCGTATTCCGCAGGACCAGATCGATCTTCTGCAGGATATCAGTAAAGTGAATGAAAATATTATTGGAATATTGAGTGCAGGATCTGCGATAGAAATGCCATGGCACACCTGCTGCAAAGCGATTTTGCATGGCTATCTGAATGGGCAGGCAGGCGCTTCTGCAACATTGGATATTCTGACCGGAAAAGTGAATCCATCAGGAAGACTGGCAGAAACATATCCCATATCTTATGAACAGACACCGGCATTCCGATATTATCCAAGTAATGAGAAAACATCGGAATACCGCGAGAGTGTTTATGTGGGATATCGCTATTATGATACTTCAAAAGTCCGGGTGCAATACCCATTTGGCTTTGGGCTTTCCTATACAGAATTTACATATTCTGATCTTATCATAGAAGAGGATGGAATCAAAGTTTCGGTTACTAATACAGGTGACAGAGATGGAGCAGAGGTTGTTCAGATGTATGTAGGACTTCCTAATGCAATCGTGTTCAGACCGGAAAAAGAACTGAAAGGCTTTGTAAAAGTTTATCTGAAGGCGGGAGAAAGCAGACAGGTAAGAATTCCCTTTGATGATAAGACATTCCGCTATTGGAATATAAAAACAGGACAGTGGGAAATAGAAACAGGAACTTATCAGATTATGGTAGGAGCCAGTGTTGCAGATATTCGTTTAACAGGTATGACTGAGAGAACAGGAAACAGTAAAGGGTATCCGTATAATCCGGCAAAAATGCCTTACTATTATACAGGAATCGTGCAGAAAATATCAGATGAGGAATTTCGTGAACTTCTTGGCCATGAGATACCGAACGGAAGCTGGAGTGGAAATCTGGGAATCAATGATGCAATCTGTCAGATGTATTATGCAAAAAGCCGACTTGCAAGACTGATATATAGATGTCTCACAAAAATGAAAAAGAAGAGTGAGGCACAGGGAAAGCCGGATCTGAATATTCTTTTTATTTACAATATGCCGTTTCGAGGGATTGCCAAGATGACCGGTGGGCAGTCAGTATGGAAATGGTATATGGAATTGTCGATGTTGTGAATGGCCACTTTATGCTTGGGGTAAAAAAAATAATTGGCGGATATTTCAGAAACAGAAGAAATAATAAGAAATATGAAAAATTATTAAAAGGAGCCGGAGGGAAGTGCAGATGAATCATATAAAAAATATATGGAAATGTTTTGAAGAGAAACATGCTACTTTTGCAAAATGGCTTTATCAGATATTCTATTTTGTTATATTCAGTATGGGCGTGACGGTATTCCAGTATCTTGTATTTACATTTTTACCAGGGATTTTGGGAATTGGTCTGGCTGGTACAGAATTTATGTGGCCAAAGGTTTCCATGAATCTGTTTGGAGTAAAATTTACATGGAGTTTACTGGGGTATAATGTATTGCGTGATGCAACGGGGAATATACTGATCGGTGGTGGACTTGGCTATTTTATCAGTTATGAACTGGGGTCATTTCTCGCACAGTGCATCAATTTTCCACTTCAGAGAAATATTACTTTTAAAAGTCATGGAAATCCTGTGTATCAGGCAATCTGGTATTTTGTTGCATGGGTGGTAATTTCACTGATCTGTAATGGATTTAATAATCTGTGGATGCCAGTTGCATCTGCATATGTGGCACCGGCAGTCTATAACATGCTTGTGACAATTATTACAGGTGGAGTTTCCATGGTGATTTTCTTCTTTGTGTTTAAAATTATTTTCCCAGAGGGGAAGGCTGAATAGAAGAAAAATAGCAAGTATGCCTGAAGTCTAATAATAAAAGAGATGAGGACAGGATGTGTTTATTTGAAACATCTAAGGAATTAATCACAGAGATTTATAAGTAATTTATTATTATTTGGAGCCAGCTATTACAGTGTTAGCTGGCTCTGATTGCGATGTAATTAATAATATAACAACTGCTTGACGTACAGATGATGTAATGATATACTACCGCAAAGAAGTTATTTATAAAATGACAACAAGAGAAAAAGTGAGGAGAACATCCATTATGAAAAATGAACAGTATAAAGAGGCAGTAAATTCTCTGGTTCGACACATTCAAGATGCGGATGCTATTGTTGTTGGGGGCGCTTCCGGGATGTCTGCAGCGGCGGGATTTCGTCATTATTATGAGCATGATAAGGATTTTATAGATAATCTTGGTGAGTTTGAAAAAAAATATGGATATCGTAATTCATTTGATGGATTTTATTATCGGTATCGAACCAGTGAAGAACGCTGGGCATTTATAGCGAGAAATCTCTGTATGATCCTGGATGCGGAAACGGGTCAGCCCTATTATGATTTAAATGAGATTTTAAAGGATAAGAATTATTATATTTTAACGACCAACCAGGATACACAGTTTACCCGTGTATTTCCAGAAGAAAAAATCAGTGCAATTCAAGGTGACTGGAGATTCTTTCAGTGTAGCCGAAGATGTCATGATGAGCTTTACAGCTCGGTGGACACACTGCAAAAATTAAATAAAAGTATTGATGAAAACCTGCGGGTTCCAAAGAATATGATTCCACGCTGTCCCAAATGTGGTGCAGAAATGGAACCGTGGGTTCGGTCATGGACATTTCTGGAAGGAAAAAAATACCGTGAAGAATACAATAAATTAAATACATTTTTAAAGGCAAACCAAAATAAAAAGATTCTGTTTTTGGAACTTGGTGTAGGTCGTATGACTCCGATGTTTATTCAGGAACCATTCTGGAAGATGACATATGCGTGGCCGGATGCTTATTATATTACGATTAATTCCAGGGATGCGCTTGTACCGGAAGAATTGAAGCAGAAAGGTTTTGCTATTCACGAAGATATTGCAAAAGTATTAGCTGATGTCAGAAAGAATTTTAATGAGGAGCAGAATGAATCAAGATAAAATAAAAAATGTAGCAGAACTGATCCGGCAGTCAGATGCAGTTCTTGTAGGGGCTGGATCTGGAATGTCCAGTGCAGCGGGATATAATCATTACCATTGCAATGAAATGTTTAAAAAGTATTTTAAAGATTTTGAACAGACTTATGGAATCAGAAATCTATTAATTTGACTGCAGGTAGTTCACCTGAGCATTTAAAGGGAAAATGCTTAATTATAAATGAAGATTTATTTTATTTTTGCAAAATTACGAGGACAGATTCAATGAAGCGAGATGTAAGAATAACGATTTTAAAATCAGAAGTGGATCAAAAGCTTGCAGAGCAATATGCAGTTTCAGGGTTTGAAACTTGTCCATTTCATAAAGCAGGACAGGTTTTTGTCAGTGACGGTGGGCATAAACCGGAAGGATTGTGCGAGTATGCCTGGAAACCAATAAAAGAGATGGTAAAAATACTATCAGAAGGAGAACTTCTCCAGCCGCGAGGTACATGGATGGTAGATGATGACAAAGGTGTTTTTTCCTGTGTAGATGGATTACGACCGGTTATTATGTTGATCGAGGCGATTCATGCAGATGAGGATGAATGAAATGATGGAAGAAAAATATAAACAAATTGCTAAAAAAATAAAAGACGCAGATGGAATTTTGATTGGTGCAAGCAATGGATTATCCATAGCGGAAGGATATAATATCTTTGCAAACGATGAGAGATTTCAGAGATATTTTTCTGATTTTCAGAAAAAATATGGTTTTAGAAGTTTGATTCAGGGAAGTTTCAGCAGATTTGAATCAGAAAACGAAATGTGGAGCTATTATAGCCGTATGGCATATTACTATATGTATCATACACAGCCAAGCCCACTCATGCAGACACTCTATGCACTTGTAAAAGATAAACCATATTTTGTGGTGACTTCTAATACAGATGATCATTTTGCAATGGCAGGGTTTGAACGTCAGCATATTTGGGAATTGGAGGGCAACATGAAAGATATGCAGTGTGCGAACGGTTGTCACAAGCAGATTTACTCCAATCGAGAAGCAGTATTAACTATGAGAGAACATGAGCATGGAATGGAAATTCCATCAGAATATTTGCCGAAATGTCCAAAATGTGGTGGTGTTATGAAGATTCATGTGCCAGTAAATCAGAACTTTATCAAGGGTTCAGAGACACAGAAAAGTTATCAGAATTATCAGGAATTTATGGTGCGTTTTCAAGGGAAAAAACTGCTGATCTTGGAATTTGGAATCGGTGCCAGAAATCAGATGATAAAAGCACCGTTTATGAAAATTGCAGAAAAAGAACCAAATGTTTTTTATATAACTTTTAACAAAGGTGAGATTTATATTCCAGCACAGATTGCAGATAAGGCAATAGGTGTAGATGGTGATCTGTCTCAGATATTACCTCAAATAGAGAGAGCTTACAGGGAATGATGATCTTGTACCGCTTTACGATGAGATTTATAACAAGCATAACCGCAGCTACTTTGAAGCGCTTGAAGTAAAAGATGAGGAAATGGCTAAGAAGTATGATTGTCCATTTGTGGATAATGAAATGCTTTATGGCAGAGTCCCGCAGGGACATCCGGTAATCGTGGATTATTTCTATCATGAGGAAATCCGAGGTTCAGAAAATACAGGAAAAAGAAATCGTTAAGCAGAAATTGTAGAATTCAAAAATTTAACCGAATCAAGCAAGTTCCCTGCTGGGGTTGCGCAAAGCAATAAGCCGTGGGTTGGGACTTGCTTGTATCAGGAGTGGTGCAAGCCACTCCTGATAAGCTGCGAAGCAGCATTCGGTTATGAGCAAGTAGCGAAGCGGATTGCGAATATCCGCTTGACTATGAAATGTGAGAGAGAGCGTATGGAAATTAACCATACGCTCTATTTGTATTCTCTCCCTCTAAGAAGCAATCCATGCCAGCAGGAATTCATGAAAGCAGCGGTTCACCTCAGTCATGCGTAGCTGGGAGTTTGAGAGCAGATAGATTGTGTTGCCTTCATGACCGGAATCAACCAAAGGTCGACTTATAACCTCGGGATGCGACCATAATGTATTCATATAATCATAGCCGAGATAAATTGCTTTGTTTTTTATCAATAAATCGCGGATTACAGACTCATCCGTAGTTTCAACAAGAATATGGATTTTGCGGTTTAATCCGAGAACATATTTGTCAATCATATTTCTGAAACATGAATAGGCACGACCTTTGCTGACAATGGTTTGTCCGTCAAGATCAGCAAAGGTTATGTGCCTTTTATTTGCCAATGGATGCTGCTGATTCATTATCACACTGTATCTGCTGTAAAACAACGGATCAGCCTGAAACTGTGTTTGTTCAAATGGACCAGTCACAATCGCAAAATTGCATTGCTGAGCAGATAATGCTGAAAGAGCGGCATCGTCTGTGGTATCGACCACGTTTAAAATAATTTGTGGATATTTTTGATGAAACTGTATAACAAAATCAGCCCCCAGGAAGGCAAGAATATGATCAATGGCATAAACGGTTACAACGCTATGTGATTGTGCGGCGAGAGTATGAAGCCGCTGATAGCGGTACATGTTTCTAAAAATTGTCTGGCATGAGGCAAAAGTGCAACTGCATAATCTGTTGGCGTAACACCTTTGCTGCTACGGGCGAAAAGTACCTGACCGAGTTCGGTTTCCAGTAAACGGATCACTTTGCTGACACCCTGTCGTGTGACAAATAGCTGATCAGCCGCCGCCTGTATATTTTGTGTTTCATAGACAGTCACGAAATATTGCATTTGTTTTTGATTCATGGGCACCTCCTATAATTTCAGTATACAGCAACTATATAGTTGCGGCAAGGAATGTTTTTTCTTTTTTGAAATATAGGAAGCTATTATAATGAATTCAGCAAAAGAAACTAAGAACAGATAATAAAAATAGAAGAGGAGATACTCATATGAAACTAACACAAATTCGCAATGCGACTAATCGTTTGGAATATGCAGGAACAACGTTTTTGATCGATCCATGGCTGGCACCAAAGCATACGCTGTCTTTTGTGGATATCCCAGGAATGCCCTTTCATATTCCTGATCCGGTGAAAGAAAACCAGCCCATGCCATTCTATGATCTTCCGCTTCCGATTGAACAGATCATGGAAGACGTTGACGCAGTCATTGTGACACATTTACATCCGGATCATATTGATATTTCGCCTATCGATGGTACTGTAGGTGCCCCTTTGGATAAAAAAATCCAGATCTATTGTCAAAATGAAGAAGATGCCGCTGTACTGGAAAAGTCCGGATTTTCCAGAATTACCGTGCTTCCGCTGACCGGATTGAAGGTGGGTAATATAAAAATAACCAGAATTCCGGCGCAACATGGTACTTATAAGAATTGTGGTGAGGCTATGGGAGTCATGTTTTCTGCTGAGACAGAGAAAACGTTTTATCTTGCTGGTGATACAGTATGGTATTATGGAGTGCAGAAGGCAATCAATGCGTTTAAGCCAGAGGTTATAGCCTTGAATTGTTGTGCTGCTGAAACAAAGGAAAATGGCCGTTTGATTATGGGCGCTGAGGATGTATGGAATGTTTCACTGGCAGCACCAGAGGCAAAGCTTTATCTGACACATATGGATAATGTTGCTCATGCATCATTTACACGCTTTACGATGCGTGGCCAATTAACAGCGTACGGTGTTTCTAACTATGATATGCCGGAAGACGGGGAATCTGTTGTTTACTAAAAGACAGAAGTTAGCGCTAATGCTTTTGCTGAAGTGATTCATTAGTAAGGTAGGCCCAAATGGTGAAAGTGCCCATTTGGGCAATTTTGTATTACTTACGAGTAGCAGACCTGATGGGGACGCAAGTGTTTCTGTATAAGCGTCACAGACAACAAAATAATGAAATTTTGATAAGGCATTCACCTGGATAGGTGAGTGTTTTTTGTTTTCAAGTATTCTATTAATCGAAAAAATAAAAAATTTCCATCAAGAGGCTGTATTTATGCCCTTCATTTTTTGAATATGTGTAAGGACATTTTTTTGATCCGGCATAAAAATGATTTTTACAACAATTAGAAATAGAAACGAGGAGAGAGAAGAATTTGAAAAATTCATTTCAAAAAGTGTGAAAATATAAATGAATGACAGGAGATGAAAATGAATATTCACAAAGATAAGATGCTATGGTATAATACAAGATACTGTATTAGGGCTTCTGATGAGAGAAACTGAAATATGGGAAAAGTTCTAAAAGGCAAAGAGCTTGGATTGCGAATATCCACTTGATTGTCATTTGATATGTTGATCAATCAAAGATTTCGCTATTGGACTGGGATAAAATCAAAGGATTTATAGGAGGAAATATAAAAAATGAAATTAGGAATCGTCGGATTACCCAATGTTGGAAAAAGTACATTATTTAATTCATTGACAAAGGCAGGCGCAGAATCTGCAAATTATCCGTTCTGTACCATTGACCCTAATGTAGGTGTTGTTACAGTGCCGGATGAGAGACTGAAGCTTCTCGGAGACTTTTATCATTCTAAGAAAGTGACACCTGCTGTAATTGAATTCGTAGATATTGCAGGACTTGTAAAGGGAGCATCCAAAGGAGAAGGCCTTGGAAACCAGTTCCTTGCAAATATCCGTGAGGTAGATGCAATCGTTCATGTAGTCCGCTGCTTTGAAGATTCCAATGTTATCCATGTAGATGGAAGTATTGATCCTATCCGTGATATTGAAACTATTAATCTGGAGCTGATCTTCTCAGACCTTGAGATCCTTGAGAGAAGAATTGCAAAAGTTACAAAAACAGCACGCATGGACAAAGAGGCTGCCAAGGAGCTTGATTTCCTTCAGAAGGTAAAAACACATCTGGAAGATGGCAAGATGGCAATCACTATGGAAATGGAAAATGAAGATGAAGAAGCCTGGATGTCTACTTATAATCTGCTTACCTGGAAGCCTGTGATCTATGCAGCAAACGTAGCAGAAGGAGATCTGGCTGATGACGGTGAAAGCAACAGCCATGTACAGGCAGTGCGCAAATATGCGGCAGAGCAGAACAGTGAGATTTTCGTTATCTGTGCAGAAATCGAAGAAGAGATCTCTGAACTGGATGATGATGAGAAGAAAATGTTCCTGGAGGATCTGGGACTGACAGAATCAGGACTTGAGAAACTTGTAAAAGCAAGCTATCATCTCCTTGGACTGATGAGTTTCCTTACTTCAGGTGAAGATGAGACAAGAGCCTGGACAATTAAGATTGGAACAAAAGCTCCTCAGGCAGCAGGTAAGATCCATACAGATTTTGAGAGAGGATTTATTAAGGCTGAGGTTGTAAATTATCAGGATCTTCTGGACTGTGGTTCCTATGCAGTGCCAGAGAGAA
>ENA-OQJH01000568-OQJH01000568.1-human-gut-metagenome-genome-assembly--contig:-NODE-568-length-19652-cov-5.926402_pt1 | contig 19652 bp, 25 predicted proteins | sample MGYA00242597_ERZ504763 | MGnify/ENA primary metagenome ERZ504763 (study PRJEB26092, sample SAMD00036359) | human gut metagenome | host: Homo sapiens | study: EMG produced TPA metagenomics assembly of...
CTTTTCAGTCGGAGCGCGGCCACGGTGTAGCCGAGGAAGAGGGTCTTGGAATTTTCGTCGTCCACAAAATGGCAGTAAGGGTCATCTGCGGCCAGCCTGCGGCCTCGGCCACGGCGATGCTGTAATCGGACTTGTACTCCACCACCTTGACTCCGCGGCTGCGCAGGAGGTCTTTTTTCCACTGCCGCGCGTCCGCAGACATGTGGACGGTGACTTTGAAGCCGAGTTTTGCGCTCATGATGCCGATGGAGAGGCCGAGGTTGCCGGTGGAGCCGACAGCGATGGAGTAGCGGGAGAACAACTCCCGGAACGGCTCGGTGTCCAGCACGGCGTAATCGTCCGTCAGGTGGAGCATCCCGCTCTGGAGGGCGATGTCCTCCGCCGTTTTCAGCACCTCATAGATGCCGCCGCGGGCTTGATGGAGCCGGAGATCGGCAGATGACTGTCCAGCTTTATCCACACCTGCCCGGCGATGGCGGTGTCCGAAGTTTCTTCCAGCACCTTCTGCATCGCGGGGATGGGGCGGACAGCAGACTCGATGATGCCGTGGCTCTCGGCTGTCTCGGGGAAGACCCTGCACAGGTACGGGGCAAAGCGCTCCAAGCGCGCAGCGGCATCCTCGATGTCCGCCATGCCGAGGGGCAGGCGGCTTTGGCCTGTTCAAACGGCTGCTTGTCGGGGTTGAGCCACGCCGTTTCCATCAGCTCGCAGATGTCGCCCACGACCGGACAGGAGCTTATCCAGTCGGCAGCAGAGCGCCCTGCGATGATCTTATTTGGTGAGAGCATAATATTCTCCTTTTCCTATTCCTAAAGCGACGTTCAGAACATTCCGGGGAGGACACCGGAGAAGGCGTTGAGCACGACCAGAATGACCATGCCGATGGCACCGGACAGAATGCAGGGGATCGTCGTAGTGGCGAGGCAGTCTTTGGTATCGAGGCCGTTGTAGGTGGACGGAAACCAGAAGGTACGTCGTCGGGAAGGTGGCGGCGTGGCGCGAGACAGACAGAGAGGCCTGCGATGATGGGCGACATGCCAGAGGCAAGGCACACCGGCCGGCGATGGCGATGGAGGTGAGCATGGCAGCGGTGGCAGAGCGACAGCGGCGCGGATGCAGAACGCCAGCAGGAATCCCAGCAGAATGACGGGCATCTTGGTCGCGGACATGATGGCGACGAGGTCGGTGCTCATGGTCGTTGCCCCCAGCATGGAGGCGAAGCATCCACCGGCACCCACGATGAGCAGGACATTGCCGGTGCGGTCTGCATAGGCGTCGATGTACTGCATGACGGTCTTTTCAGGCATATACGGATGCAGAACATAGCCAGTGACGAGCATGGCGATGAAGAGGGCGATGTTGGAGTTGCCGACAAGTTGATGACGGTGTAGACAGGGCCCTCCGTGACGAACAGCGAGAAGATGGCTGCGAAAACGATGAGGACGATGGGGAACATGACGAGCAGGAAGGCTTTCAGCGCGGAGGGCTTGGTGGGGTCGGGAGCGAGGAGGTCTTCGTCCTCCACGATCTCCTTCATCGCGTCGCGGGCGCGCTGCTTTTCTTCCTTCGAGTTGACGAGGTTCGCATACACCCAGCCCACGAGGAGGCTGGCGGGCAGCAGACGATGATGCCCCAGATGATGAACCAGCCGACGTTCGCGCCAATCTGGCCTGCGACGGCCAGAGGGCCAGGAGTAGGTGCGACGCAGCTGTGGGTAAGCATCAGGCCGGTAAAGATGGCGATGACATAACCCTTCATGCTCTTTTTGCTGATCTTCTGCAAGGCAGTCACCAGCGGGGCCGTCATGATGTAGCACAGCCGAAGTAGATGGGGATGGAGAGGATGAAGCCGACGAGGTTCAGCGCAAGATAATCGTTCTTCTTGCCGAACAGCCGGACCATACCTTTTGCCAGCTCCTCGGTCGCGCCGAGTTGCCAAGGAAGTCACCGAAGATGCTGCCGAACACGATGAGGAGGCCGATGCTCGTCATCATATTGCCGAAGCCGGCGGGCAGCTTGCTCAGAATATCCGCAGCCGGCATCCCGACCTGAGCCGAAGAATGATGGCGGCGCAAACGACCACAGAGGGGTGACTTAAGCTTGATGAGCGCAATGAGCAGGAGCACGAAGACGATCAAAAACGCGATCAATGGAGACAATGATCATTTCCCTTTCTGTCGTAGATTTTGTTCGGTGGAAAGACGTATTTATGCGTTGTGGCGCAGCATCTTGCCCGGAGCAGCACCGGTGAACTGCTTGTCCTTATAGACGAGCACGCCGTTCACATAGACGGAGTCGATTCCCTCGGTGATGCTGTTGGAGTTGCTGTAAGTGGCGGTGTCCTGAAGCTTGTCGTAGTCGAAGATGACGAGGTCGGCGTCATAGCCTTCCTTGATGAGGCCCTTGTTTTTGATGCGGAGGTACTCGGCGGTGCGGCCGGTCATCTTGTTGACAGCCTCTTCGAGGGTGAGGATCTTCTTTTCCTTGACGAAGTAAGTGATGACGTGCGGGAAGGTGCCGCTGGCTCTGGGGTGGCCCTTTTCCTTCCAGCTGCGTGTCAGACCGTCGCTGCCCACGATGCAGTAGGGGTCGCGGATGATCTCGCAGACATCCTCGTCGCACATGCTGCTGTAAACGCCGCCCGTCTCACAGTTGTTGGCGACGCACATATCGAAGAATGCCTCCCACGGGTCTTTGCCGATAGAGTCGGCGTACTCTGTGATGAAATGGCCCTCGGCCTCCGGCGTCTTGGATGCCGAATAAACATAGACGCCGCCCCAGCCGCCGGCGTGAGGTAGTAGTTATCGTAGGGGGTGGCGGGGTCTTCCATCTCGGCCTTGAGCTTTGCGCGGAAGTCCTTGTCCTTCAGCTGGTCGGTCATGGCATGGAAACCGTTTGCGAAGTACCACGGCGGCATACAGGCGTTCAGGGTCGTCATGTTGCAGGTGTAGGGGTACTGGTCGCAGATGACGGGAATGCCCTCGTCGCGGGCCTTGTGCATGAGGGCGAGGGTCTGCTTCTGCTTGCCCCAGTTGGGCTTGCCGAGCATCTTGTGGTGGGAGATGTCCACGAGGACGCCCGCCTGACGGCCGACGTTGATGGTCTCTTCCACGGCCTCGACGATCTTGTCGCTCTCGTTGCGCATATGGCTGGCGTAGATGCGTTGAAGGGGCGATGACCTTGGCCAGTTCAATGATCTCCTTTTCCTCGGCGTAGCAGCTGGGCGTATAGATGAGGCCGGTGGAGAAGCCGGCTGCGCCGTCTTCCATCGCCTCGCGCAGGATGCCCTTCATCCGGTCAAGCTCCGCATCTGTTGCGGGGCGGTTGGCCATGCCCATCACGGCGATGCGTAGGCTGCTGTGGCCGATGTACATCTTGGCGTTTGCCGTGAGCTTCTGCTGGTCGGCGTAATCGAGGAAACGTGCGAAGCTGCTCCAGTTCTTCATGTCGTCTGGGAACCATGTCGTTCCCATCGAGAGCATGTTCTGGACGGCGGCCAGATTCTCCGGCATGACCGGTGCCATCGACAGGCCGCACTGGCCGGTCAGCTCGGTCGTGACGCCCTGCGTGGTCTTGAAGAGGTGCGCATCTTCCGAGCCAAGAATGAGGTCGCCGTGGGAGTGGGCGTCTATCCAGCCGGGGCTGACGTACTTGCCGCTGGCGTCGATGACAGCGGTGGCTTCCTCACTGCCGTCTGCCATGACCAGCTTTCCGCCGGAAATACCGATGCTGCCCTTATAGGCCGGCTTTCCGGTGCCATCGATGATATTCGCATTCTTGATCAACACATCCAACATATTATATGCTCCTTTCCATTCTGTTCATTTTTACTTAACGAATTGTTAAGTTCCATTGGCATCAATATAAATGTTTTTTCTGTGTCTGTCAACGGAAAACCCGCATTTTCCAACGCGTTCAGTGCGTTTTCGTCTATTTTTACAAAAGCAGGCTCCCGTTTTTAGACAACATTACGTCGTTCATGTGTTCAGTGTAAATGAACGAAATGCATTTTCAGAGTTTTCGCAGTACTCTCAGCTTCTCCCTTGATAAAGTCACGAAAATCCGATATAATACAAATGAAATACATTCAGGAGAAGAACAGTGGAAGAATTGAATCTCGGCAAAAGCTTCAGGCTATCCGCACCAGCAAAAAATCAGCGTGCGCAAGCTTGCCGCCATGACGAACCTGACGGCTCCATGATAAGCCAAATCGAAAACGGTGCGGTCAACCCGTCCATTCCCACTCTCCGCACCATCAGCTCGGCGTTGGAAACGCCCATCTATTACTTTTTCAAAGACGAAGACAATGCCTCTGTCGTCGTCACCCAGAGCACCCGTATGGTGCTGGGCAACAAGCAGGAGCCTTCCGTCGTGTACGAACTGCTGACACCGGACACCCGCGGCGAGATTGAGTTCTGCATGATGGTCATCCCGCCCAAGGCCTACTCCTGCCGTGAGCCGAAGGGCCACTTCGGCGAAGAGGTTGCCTTCTTCTACTCCGGCGAGGAAGTCCAGCTCGAGATAGACGGCGACAGCTATACGCTGCACCACGAGGACAGCATCCGCATCCCCGGAGGGGCCATGCACCGATGGTATAACCCCACGGACGAAACCGTGCAGGTCATCTTCGCCGTCTCGCCGCCCTCTTTCTGATACTCAATAAGCACAAAACCGCCCTTCCCGAACGGGAAAGGCGGTTTCTTCGTTTATTTTACTGCATCTACTGCATCAGGCTGGACTAACAAAAGTGCAAAAAAAGAAAGACACCGCACAAACTGTGCAGTGTCTTTTTGGTGGAGAATACCGGGATCGAACCGGTGACCTCTTGCATGCCATGCAAGCGCTCTCCCGAACCACCTTGAAACGCACCCCCAGAAAAGCGTGTGTGAATGGGTATGATTTGGCGTTAATACGGCAAATTCGGTTGAAAAGTGTTTTTCTGTCCAACAATCAGCATAGCTGCATGAGAACAATTTAGGCACAGAATTCATTTGGCTGTATTTTACAGTCGGATTTACCTGCTGTCAAGATGTTTCATATCATTCATGCCGCTAAAGTGAGTCAATACTCTTCTATTTCAAATTACATAGCGCAATTTCGACCGCCAAAATCGAAGTTGCGCTTTTTCATTCCTCAATAAATTTTTTCACCGGAGGTTTTTACAATGTTTATATCTCATTGTTGCTTTCAGCCCTTGACACAACCGTATGACCCTTGACTACTTTTACGGACAGGCCGGAGAACTCTTTTCGTTCTTCCGCATTCCAAAGGCTCTTTTTCAGGAGCAGCGGTTTCAAGATCTGTCAACCGATGCCAAAACTCTGTACGGCATCCTGCTTGACCGCATGAGCCTTTCTGTTAAAAATGAATGGTTTGACAAAAAAGGTCGCGTGTTCATCATCTTCACGATTGAGGATGTCAAGAGGACTTTGCGTTGCGCAGACAACAAAGCGACCCGACTGCTCCGGGAACTTGAAAAATTTGGTTTGATTGAACGAAACGTCGAGGGCAAGGAAAGCCATGTTTGGTGTATGTGAAAAACTTTTCGGCAGAATCTTCAAAGGAGAGTGTCAAGAATCGTGATAATGACGATTCTTGTGGCTCTAAAATCGCTTGTCAAGACCCGGTAAAATCACGAGGTATTAAGAAGAAAGAGAATAAAACAGAGATGAATAATACGAATCTTATCCTTTCCGACGAATCGGAGAAGATGAAGAATCGCGAACTGCTCGAAGAATATTTTTCATGTTCTTTGGAGATGGACCTTCTTCTCCGGCTTTACCCAGATGATGAAGATACCCTCTACCAAATCGTGAATTTGCTGGTGGATACCTGTGCCACCAACCGCAAGACGCTGCGCATTGCCGGGGATGATAAGCCCGCCGAGGTGGTACGCAGCCGGTTTATGAAACTGAACGCCGACCATATCCGCTTTGTGCTGAAGTGCCTTGCAGAGAACAGCAATCCGATCCGTAACATGAAACAATACCTGCTGGCTTCTCTGTACAACTCACCCACCACCATGCAGCTTTCCTACCAGAACCAAACCAACCACGACTTAGCGAATCGGAGGTGACAAGAATTTCAAAGAAAGCAACTACGATTGCCATCGTCAACCAGAAAGGCGGCACCGGCAAGACCACCACCTGTGAAAATCTTGGCATCGGGCTGGCGATGGAGGGCAAGAAGGTCCTACTGGTGGACGCTGACCCGCAGGGGTCACTTACCATCAGCATGGGCTGGCAGCAGCCCGATGAACTGCCTACCACCCTTTCCACCCTGATGGCAAAAGCCATGAACGATCAGAGCATTCCGCCCGGTGAAGGCATCCTGCACCATGCAGAGGGCGTTGACCTAATTCCGGCAAACATTGAACTGGCAGAGCTGGAAGTTTCCCTTGTCAACTGCATGAACCGGGAAAAGATGCTGAAACAGGTGCTGGAAGGTGCAAAGCACGAGTACGATTTCATTCTGTTGGACTGCACCCCTTCCCTTGGGATGCTGACTGTGAATGCGCTGGCAGCGGCAGATACCACCCTGATTCCCGTGCAGGCGCAGTATCTATCCGCGAAAGGCTTGGAACAGCTTTTGCAGACCGTCCAAAGTCCGGCGGCAGATCAACCCGAATCTGAAAATTGAGGGTATCCTACTGACCATGACCGACAGCCGCACCAACTACGGACAGCAGATCGACAATTTGATTCGGGGTGCCTACGGCAGCAAGATCAAGGTGTTTGACCAGACCATTCCCCGGTCTGTCCGTGCTGCGGAGATCAGTGCCGTGGGCAAAAGCATTTTCCAGCATGACCCCAAAGGCAAGGTGCAGAAGCCTACCAATCTCTGACGAAGGAGGTGCTGGCTGATGCCGAAAAACAGCTTAAACGTGTCGCTGAAAGGGGCAGATGACATCTTCTCCACCGAGGAATCCCGGCAGGAGCAGCAGCGGGAACAGGTGCAGCAGATTCCCATCGGGGAGCTGTTCCTCTTCAAAAACCACCCCTTTAAGGTCTTGGACGATGAATCCATGCAGCGCACGGTGGAAAGCGTGGAGCAGTACGGTGTGCTTTCTCCGCTGATTGCACGCCCACGCCCGGAGGGTGGCTATGAGATCATCTCCGGGCACCGCCGACAGCACGCCGCCCAGCTTGCCGGGCTGGAAACCCTGCCTGTCATCGTCCGCAATATGGATGATGATGCCGCTGTTCTGCTTATGGTGGACTCGAATCTCCAGCGTGAGAACATCCTGCCCAGTGAACGGGCTTTCGCCTACAAAATGAAGCTGGAAGCCCTAAAAATCAAGGTGCTAGGTCAGATTTAACTTCGGGCCAAATTGGCCCGAAGTTGCGTTCCGATGAACAAGTCGCTTTAGATGCAGGAGAAAGTCGAAAGCAGGTCCAGCGTTTTATCCGCCTGACCAACCTTGTCCCAGAACTGCTGGACATGGTAGACGAAAAGAAAATTGCCTTTAATCCCGCTGTGGAACTATCCTATCTGGACGAAGTCCAACAGCGGGATTTTTTAGAAGCCATGGAGGACACCCAGAATGCGCCGTCTCTTTCCCAAGCGCAGCGGCTTAAAAAGCTGGCGCAGGAAGGGCACTTCTCGTATGACGTTGCCTTTGCGGTCATGGGCGAAGAAAAAAAGGACGAGCTGGACAAGGTGGTCATCAAAAACGACACTCTGCGGAAATATTTCCCTCGCAGCTACACCCCAAAACAAATGGAGGACACTATCATCAAGCTGCTGGATCAGTGGCAACGTAAACAGCAGCGGCAGAATGAACGCTGACTTATACCGTAACGAAAGACCCGATGGGGTCTTTTTCTTTTGCAAACAAAAGGAGAAACGCCTATGAAAAACAACGCTACCTGTACCATCCGCTCCGAGAAAATCACCATTGACGTGCGAATCTGCGCTGCACTGGCGGCAAACCGGGGCGGCGAGGTCTACCTCGCAGCCATTGCCCCGGATATGGAGCTGACCGTCATCACGCTGGATGAGGCTCCCGACATCCTGCCCTGCTTTGACGAGGATGATGCTTGTCTGAACCTTCCTGACACCTCGCTGCTGCTCTGCTACAACCCGGCGCAGGTGCTGAAAATGCGCGGCAAGCACTACCTGACCGGCCCGGTGATTCTGGCTCGCACCAACATGGACGGCGAGGTCATCTCGCTGACCATCGATGAGGTCTACCTGTTCCAGAAGTATCTGGCAAGCCACAGCATCACCCTGATGGCAGACAATCAGAAGCTGCCCTGCATCTGCATCGATTGAGGTGTGCCATGCTGAACTTTTTATCGGATTCGCATTTTTTGAAGCGGGTGCCTTTTTCGGCTTCTTTGTGGCGGCTCTGATGCAGGCGGCACGGAGCGGTGAGATCGGACTGAACAGAAAGGAGGATTCACATGGAAGAGAACACTCTGTCGGTGCTGAAAATTGCGCCGGGACAGTATCCGCAGCAGGTCGAGATCGATAACGACCTGAAAGCATTGCAGCAGCTGTCGGCGGCTCCATCGGTGCAAGTTACCCTTTTGCTGATGACCCGGTTGCATCGTCTACAATGACGATGGCAAGCTCATGGGACTGCCGTTGAACCGTGCTGCGGGACGAGGACGGGCAGATGTACGATGCCGTTGCCGGGACTTTCTGGTGGTGGGGTTGGGCGAGGAGGATTTTGCATCCCTGACCCCGGAACTGGCACAGAAGTATGAGCAGCTTTTCCATCAGCCGGAAGCCTTTCTGAAGCTGGGCAACCGTTTGCTGGTGCTGCCGGTGCCTGATGAACCGCCCACAGAAAAGCCCCGCACCAAGCCCCCGGCAGAGCATGACCGCTAAAATCACCCTGCTGCACGGGAGGTGATGGAAGTGCAGGAAGAAATCGAACAGAAATCCTTCAACCTGATGATCTCCACCACGAAATTGTCTGCCCGGACTGTCCTGCGGGCGGTAAAGGCGGCGTATCGGCTGTACCAGTCCAAGGCATCCCAAGGCAAGCAGAGCGTCCGTACCCTGTTGCGGCAGAACCGGGGCGTGTCCAGCGTGGAAATCAGCAAAACCGGCATCCGTGGTCTGGAACGCTATGCCAAAAAGTACGGCATCGACTATGCCATCCGCAAGGACAGCTCTGAAGTGCCGCCCCGGTATCTGGTCTTTTTCAAAGCCCCGGATGCAGAAGCCTTCAACTCGGCGTTCAAGGAGTATTCGGCATCCCTGCTGAATAAAGACAAACGCCCCTCGGTGCTGGCACGATTGCAGGAGCTGGTGCAGGCTGCGGCAGAACTCCCCGGTAAAGTCCGGCACAAGAAACAGGAGCGTGGACTGTGACCACGAAAAAGCTGACAAAGCTGCTGGCGCTGTATCTGCCTTATCTTCTGCTGGGACTGGTGGCAACAAATTTTGGTGAAGCGTGGCGGCTTGCCGAGGGAAAAGAACTGGGCGAACGCATTATGTCTATGATGGGCACCTTCCCGATGGCATTTGCAAACCCTCTGCCCAGCCTGCATCCGCTTGATTTACTGGTGGGTCTGTGCTGCGGTGCAGGGTTACGGCTGGCGGTCTATCTGCGTGGCAAAAACGCCAAGAAGTACCGTCACGGCATGGAGTACGGCTCTGCCCGGTGGGGTACCGCCAAGGACATTGAGCCGTTCATGGCACCCAAGTTTGCAGACAACATCATCCTGACCAAAACAGAGCGCCTGATGATGAGCAATCGCCCGCTTGACCCCAAGAATGCCCGGAATAAAAACGTGCTGGTGGTGGGCGGCTCCGGCAGCGGCAAGACCCGGTTTTGGCTCAAGCCCAACCTTTTACAATGTCACAGCTCCTATGTGGTAACAGACCCGAAGGCTATAATGAACAAGGATAAAACAAAGATGCGTTTACAAAAGGATAAAAATATCGTATCTTTGTTACATATCAAGCAACCAAACTCCAACCAAAAAACAAAGAAGGTGAAACTATGGCAAAATCCAACCAAGGAAAAATCACGGCTCTGTATGAACGGCTTTCCAGAGATGATGAACTGCAAGGTGAATCCAACAGCATCCTGAACCAGAAAAAGTATCTGGAAGACTACGCCCGCAAAAGTGGTTTCAACAATATCAAACATTTTACTGATGATGGCTACAGCGGAACAAACTTCAACCGCCCCGGCTTTCAGTCAATGATTGCCGAAATCGAAGCTGGGCATATTGCAACGGTCATTGTAAAAGACATGAGCCGTTTTGGACGGAACTATCTGGAAGTTGGATTTTACACCGAAATTCAGTTTCCATCAAAAGGTGTTCGGTTCATTGCCATCAATAATAATGTAGACAGTGCCAATCCAACAGACAACGACTTTACGCCCTTTCTGAACATTATGAACGAGTGGTACGCCAAAGATACCAGCAACAAAATTCGTGCGGTGTTCAAGTCCCGGATGCAGGACGGTAAACGGTGCAGTGGCAGTATTCCCTACGGGTACAAACGGATTCCCGGTGATAAGCAGACGCTTTATGTGGACGAAGAAGCCGCTGCCGTTGTCCGTAGAATCTTCGATATGGCAGCCAGCGGTGCCAGTCTTGCACAAATTGGCCAGACTCTTTCGGATGAAAAAGTGCTGATCCCGTCTGCATATGAAGAACAGTATCATCCTGAATCTGCTCGGCACCATTCGTACCACGACCCCTATCGATGGAATACGACCACCTTGACCTATGTTCTTGACCGTCAGGAGTATCTTGGGCATACGGTGCTGTGCAAAAGTATTCGTGAAAACTTCAAGCTAAAAAAGCGCCGCGCTGCAACCCCGGAAGAAAGAATCGTATTCAAAAACACTCATGAAGCTATCATCGACCAAGAAACATGGGATAAGGCACAACGTCTTCGGAAACGTTGCCCGAAAAGACTGCCGGATGGGACATATACACATCGGCTGTCGGGTATGGTTTTCTGTGCTGACTGCGGCTCCCGGATGAGCTTTTCCAGCCCAGAATCCAAACATCGGGATTCTAATGTAGTGTACGATTCGGATTCTTCATGGCAGTGCAGCAAATACCGTAATATGTACGTCTCCTGCACATCCCATTTTATCAAGACATCAACCATTGAAGACGCCATTCTGGAGGCAATAAAAGCAATGGCGCAAAAAGTCCTTGAGGATGAAACAGAATTTGCAGAACAGCTTCGAACTTTATGGGAAAGCCAGAACAGTCAATCTTCTAACGAGTACAAAAAAGAACTGCTCGCTGTGCAAAAGAGAATGGATGAGCTTGATACTTTGATTCGCAGCCTATATGAAAGCAGTGTTATAGGTAAAATCCCGGAACGTCAATTCCAGCGGCTGATGGCACAGTACGATGAAGAACAAACGGGCTGTGAAATCCGTATGGCGGAACTGAAAAAAGAACTGGACAACGCTGAAACAACGAAAGTTGACCTGAAACGCTTTGTAAAACTGATTCGGAAATATAAGGACTGTGAAACGCTGACAGATGAAATGCTGTACGAGCTGGTAGAAAAAGTGGTGATTCATTCCGCATCCGGCGGACGGACGATCTACCGTCAACAGCAAATCGACATTTATTTCAACTTCATTGGCGATACTTTTCCCAGCCAAATCGAGATCAACCACGACGATGCGAAAAAGATTACAGAACAGCAGATAGCCAAGCGTAAAAAGTACCAAAAAACATCTGGAGAAAACCGCAAGAAAAAACGAGTGGCTTTGAGAGAAGCTGCTAAAACTGACCCGCAAGCAGCAGCAGAGTACGAAGCACTCTTACAGAAAAACCGGGAACGCTGCCGCCAATATGCCCAAAAGAAAAAGCTGGCTCAACAAGAGCTTGCCGAAAAAAATCCCCTTCAACTTGAACCAACCGATGAACTGAAAGGAGAATCCGCATGAACAAACTTGAAAATTCCATCCATGACAACGCTAACGGTCTGGACTACACCCTTGTCAATGACCACTATCTGCCGAACCTGACCGCAGCAGCCCCGGCAGAACAGCACCCCATCGGGAGGTGGGGCCGCTTACATAAGAAATATCTGCAAGAACATCATCCTATCCGGTACAATCAACTGCTCCTGTCCGGTGAGCTAAGCGGCTACCTTGCCAAGCTGGACAAGCAGGCCGAGGAACAGCTTGTGTTGACCGTCCGACAGATGCAGAAAGCCGAGGATGTGACCGAAGACCTGAAAGCCGCCGATCAACTGGAATGGGTGCTCCGGATGAACAGCATCCGAAACCGCGCCGAGGAAATCATCAAGTCTGAGCTGATTTTTGTCTGATACAATATTGCATCTCTGACCGCCCTGCACGACTGCAAGGCGGTCTTTTCGTTACATCGGGTCTGCACACGGCAGCCCCTTTTTTGATACGGAGGTACACGCCTATGAAACTGACTTTTGATGAAAAGAAGCTGCTCTATGCCTACGGCAACCCCGATCTGGCACTGACCCGCAAGCGGCTGTATGAGGTTGCCGGACTGACGGTTGATCCTGATCTGAACAGGCTGGTGTTCGATTTCGTCCGTAAGCTGGAGAATGAATCGCTGCATCTGGAGCGCTGGTACGACCAGATGTTCTACTTCATCCGTTCCGAGATGGAGTGTTATGCCGGGATGGAGAAGCTGGCGCAGGACATCGAGCGTGATGAGGATTGGGGGCCTGAGATGTTTGAGGAAAACGAAGATGACGAACTCTCTGACGATGTTTAAGCTGGAAACCATGATCTACGCCAGCGAGGACGGAACGAACAGCGTGTTCACGCTGAATTCTGCCTTGCAGAAGCAGCTTGACGCCCTTGCAACGCAGCACCCGGAGGTGTGCCAGCGGAAGGCAAGGGGCGAAGCTGGCGGGGTAACGTATCAGGTCAGGGGTGCCGCACTGGCTATCCAGCCGTGCGGGGCACCGATCTGCTATGGTAAAATAATCTCCAATCGGCTACCGTATCCCTGCAAGTCATCATTGGTTTGTGTAAACACAAAGAAGCGGCGGCTCTGAAAATTGAGCCGCCGCTTCAAAATGGGCGTGCGGATATGTCTGCTATACGACGGCTTTTTTCTTTTGCCGTCGTCCGGTAGATCATTCCATATTTATGAAACTTGGTGCTTGGCAAATACACGGCGAGAGATACCTGCACCAACTCCCAAAAAGAGTAGTGCTGCCGGGATTGCCATATCGCATACAGCATACCGTTACTCATTTGTTCCACCGACAGGAGCGAAATAGCCAGTGCATGATAGATAGGAAGAAGTCCAACCAATCGGAACAACGGATTTGCTTCTGTGATTGGCAGCAAAACTGGGAACAGAAAAATTGCTATCGCCGCAACCAAAGCTACAATCTGATTTTTACTGATTGCAGATAGGAACAGTGTAATTCCAGTAACGCTGAGGGTACAGGTAAAGGCCAACAGGATTTGATATTTGAGTAATGTTCCACAAGTGATATTGAAAGGAATAAACCCTTCTACATAGTCGCTGGGAGCGAATAGAATACTACAATCTAGCCCTTCCGTTCCGTAAAAGATAAGAGCAAGAAGCAAGTTAAAAGCCGCAACCAGCGCAGTAGTGAGAATGGCGGTAAGAATGCCTGCTGCTACCTTTGCAGTAGCGCATTTGGTTTTGCCGTATTTGCTTGTCAATATGATATTGTCAACGCCTTCATACTCGCCGGAGAAAATCGGAGCAAGCATGATGATAACCGCAAGAGCAAGGGCGATAAAAAACCGCACCATGTTTTTACTTGTTGAAAGCCAACCATCTACATAGCCAATTTTAATTTCTTCATTACCGAACACATCCGAAACACTTAATCCGTTCCAATTCCCCTCTTTATCAGAAAATCGGGAAAAGGCGGCGGATTGCGTAGCGTTCTGATACAGGTACATAGCATTGAGACCATGCAGATCGTGGGTCGGTGCAAAATCAGACATCATTTGCTGCACCTTTTCGTCTGTCAGGATTCCTTCATATTTAGCTGCAATTTCCTTGTCGATTTTTACTGCTGTTTTGCCAGTACCTTCACCGATATTTTGGTCAAATGCATATTTGTTTTGAAAGGTGGAAAAGGATAGCAAGGCAGAGAACAGGATAATTCCAATTAGAGCGATGAGCGCCAAACGCTTTGAAAACACTTTCCGCAGTTCAAAAAGAATCAGTTTTTTCATTCTTCACAGCCCCCTTTGAAATAGAACAGGTACAGGTCTTCCAAAGTAGGCTGCACCCTTACCGCATTTTCCATAGACGGACGATCTCCAATAATCCGTAAGATTGTCTGGTTTCCACTGATGTTCCGCAGATTACTTGTATTGTAGGCAGCTGCGTGTTTTTCCGCATAGGCAGTCGGAACCGTACATTCCCATACTTGACCGTCGATTTCAGAAGTGATCTCTTGCGGATTTCCAAAGTGAATGATTTGCCCGGACTTCATCATAATGATTTCCTCCGCAATAAACTCCACATCGGAAACAATATGCGTAGACAGGATCACAATGCGGTCTTTGGAAAAGGCGCTGATCAAATTGCGGAAACGGACGCGTTCTTTCGGGTCAAGCCCTGCCGTTGGCTCGTCTAAAATCAAAATGCAGGGGTCATTGAGCATGGCTTGTGCAATCCCTAAACGCTGTTTCATGCCCCCGGAAAAGGTTTTGATTTTGTGCTTACTTTCCCTCGATAAGTCTACTGCTTCCAGCAGTTCTTTTGCCTTCTTCCGCGCTGCCTTCTCGTCCAAGCCTTTTAGGGCAGAAATGTAAAGCAGAAAGTCATACGCTGAAAAATCGGGGTAATATCCGAAGTGCTGCGGCAAATAGCCTAAGAGGTTTCGATACTTCTCACCCAGTTCAACAATGCTCCTGCCATTCAGCATGATTTTTCCGGAAGTAGGCGTTTGGATATTGCAGAGCAGCCGCATAAGCGTTGTTTTTCCTGCGCCGTTTGCGCCCAGCAAGCCGTAGACACCATTGGTCAGGGTAATATTCAAATTGTCTACGGCGGTTTTGGAGCCGAACTTTTTTGTCAGCCCAATCGTTTTTAATTCCATAAAAAGCCCCTTTCTCCATAGGGAGCAATAAAATACTCTCCATGTGTTTTCATGGAGAGTATAGCGGGGAAATATCTACTTTTTATCTACAAGGCAGGAGATTTGAAGTAGGCGGATACATTTGCTCCAGTTGCAGTATTTTCAATTTTCAAATAGCCGTTGTGGTGTTCACAAAGCAGCTTGCAAATATATAGACCAAGTCCAAAATGCTCGGAATGGTTATTTTCCTCTGTGTAATATGGGCTGGTTGCTTTTTGCAGACTGCTTTTGTCAAAACCCTTCCCATCGTCTGATACGGAAAGCAACAAGCCGTTGTCATGCAAGGCGAAAGATATTGTTACCGTAGTCTGGGCATATCGAACCGCGTTGGCAAGCAGGTTATTGCTGACCTGTGAAACAAATGCGCTGTCAAGGGGCAACTGTGAATTGGGTATATGTTTTTGTAAAATCAACTCTTTTGCATTTTTCGCGCAAACGATTTTTGCGCTGTCATACAAAGATGATACCAATGGTTGCAAGCCAATCAACTTGTACTCTGGCTGAGTATCTTCCATACGCCTAAGATTGCTCATACTGCTTACATAGTTTTCCATACGGGAAATATGTTTTCCCATTGTGGCGGCGGTTTCCCTCGTTTGGGAATTGTCGCTGGCTTGTAGCATTTCGTTATAGCCTTTTAGTACTGTCAGAGGGGTACGCAAATCGTGAGCAAAAGCGGCGTTGAGTGCTTTTCGTTCTTCAACTTGCCGCCACATTTTAGAGAAATTGTCCGCAAGGGTTGTCCGCATGATTTCAAAGGACGCGCAAAGCTGCCCCAATTCATCGTTGTTATCATAGTCGATTGAAAAGTCCAAGTCGTTGTTCGCTATTTTTTTCAGAAGCAGTCCGCAGTTCCACAAGCGGCTTTTTCAGCCTGTTTCTGTAAAATAGCAGCGCAGCAGTGATAATACAGAATGCAGAATAGATAGGAGTTGCAACAATGGGAAGTTTCTCCAGTAGCGCAATGGTACACTCGTCCTCTTAGACATCGGGACGGGCACTGTCCCGATGTAAGCGCCGCTGCCCAACTGTTCTCCCTGCTCATTCGTCAAATAATATTTTTCGCCGGACGGAGGATAAGATGCACTGATACCCTCGGCAGCACCATCACAGATTGAAAAAGTTGTTACGGATAGAAAGACTGCGAGTACAACAAAGGCAATTACATAGAGAACAAGGCTTTTTCGGAGAGATAAATAGTGCTTGCGGCAATTTACTTGACCCATTTGTATCCACACCCCCAAACCGTTTCAATATACATGCGGTCGGTGTATGCCGCGATTTTGGACCGTATTCTGCGGATATGCTCTGCTACAACACTGCTGTCCCCCTCGCTGTCATAGCCCCAAATGTGTTCATAAATTCTCTCTTTATCAAAGACTTGGCCCGGATTTTGAGAAAGCAGTTCCACAATATCAAATTCCTTTTTGGCAAGCCCCACACGCTTACCGTTAAAGAACAGGCAACGCTCTGAATAGTCAATCGTCAGATCACCGACGAACTTGATCTGCGCTTCAAAATTATGTCGTGCTTCCCGGCGCAGGTGAGCGCGTACCCGCGCATCAAGCTCTACGAGGGAAAAGGCTTTACAATATAATCATCACCGCCAACAGCAAAGCCTTTTACCTTATCTGTATCTTCGATTCTGGCAGTCAGAAAAAGGATCGGGCAGGATATGTGATCACGGATACGCTTGCAAACTTCTAACCCGTCTGTTCCGGGCATATTGATGTCAAGCAAAATAATATCCGGTTGTTTTTCCACTTGCTTTAGTGCTTCTGCACCATTGAAAGCGGGCAGGACACGAAAGCCCTTGCTTTCAAAAAAGTTACCGAGCATAGAAACAATATCGCTTTCATCATCAGCAATCAGTATCTTTGCATTCATTATGCCCACCTCCTAACAGCAAATATAGCAATCATTTTTCAATTATTTATCTATTCTCCTAGACGTATTATATTCGTTATCTCAAAGAATACAAGGCGGTAAATATGAATTATAAAATGTTTGTAAACGAATAAAAGTTTTTGAAAAAGGAGCGTGATGCCATGACCCAACCCAAAACCGCCCTTGCCTATCTCCGCAACGAAAAAGCCAAAGCAGAGCAGAAGCTGCGCTCTTGCCAGCACCGGGAGAAGATCCTTGAACGCAGGATGTCGGAGCTGAACCGGAGAGAGCGTGTGCATCGTCTTTGCACCCGTGCCGGAATGCTGGAAAGCTTTTTGGTCTGTCCGGGAGAGCTGACCGACGATCAGGTGATGGAACTGCTGAAAATCTCATTCCGTCAACCGGAAGTCGTGCTGGCACTTGCAAAGATGGTGCATAACGTTCACGAACGCGGCAACGTCCAAAACCCTTTAGAATAAAGGCGCAATTATACACCGTTCCGGTGAAATTGCGGTCTTGCAGACGGCTCGATGAAATCGAAGCTGGCGTTTGTGCGCCAGCCCGATTCCATCCCAAGGAAAACTGCATTTTCCTTGCGCTGCTTTGCAGCTATCCTTTTGCTCGCTACCATAAAACACGCATAGAAAAAGCCGATTGGAAACAGAAACATTTCCAATCGGCTTATCTTTTTGTTAGGCAGATTTCTTTTCAGCTAATGCCCGGACTTCCTCAATTGAAAGGTCGGTGTACTTTGCCACCTTTTCACAAGGCACACCATCTGCCAACATTGCCAACGCGTGTTTGATCGATGTTTCATGCTCGGTTTCATCCCGCATTTTTCCATAGCTCTGCACATAGCTGCCACTCCCTTCGTATCTTCTTTGAAATAACGAACTCTCTGTGCCAAAATGGAATAATTCATATCCTTCGAGTTGGTACAGAAAAGTCATGCATTAGTTTTCCCAATGCCGTTTCGTCCTTGATTTGTGAGTTCACATAAACGATGTGCGCCTGATCGTTGAAAAATGTTCCCGTTTCCCGAATTGTACGGTCAACATGATAAATTGGAAGGCCTGCCTTTAATACGTCATTTTCGGTGATAAAGATAACGTATGTTTCGTTCAGCGCATCGTAATCATCGCCCGCATCAGTCAGGTTTGCATCCAACAGGCTACTGTTGTACCGTGCACGCTTTTCACTAGCACCACGGTCACTACGCTGCACCTCAATATTATATGCACGGTTTTCCCGATCTACCGCCAAAATATCCAAACGAACGGAACGGCCTTGCAGATTTTTAATGCTGTACTGACCATGAACCTCTTTAACGGTCAAGTCATCACGTTTCAAGATGATTTGCAAAAGAAACTCAGCACAGGCACGTTCTTCAAACACTGCAGCCATGAAATCATCATCAATCAGACGTAGCCCACGTAACCGCTGCAAATCTTCTTCATGTTTCCGTTCAAAATCCAGTTCCTGTTGTGATTTTCTTTCCGGCATTGGCTCACCAGCTTTCTGCTTACTTATCCAAAATAATAGTACCATAATTCCGTGATTTTTACAAGAGAACGATTCAAATGTCATCAGGAGGTGATGCCTATTCCGTGTCCGCATTTCAAAATCACCATCGTCAAGCGCAGCCAAGGACAGTCTGCTGTTGCCGGGGCCGCTTACCAAAGCGGCGAACGGCTGTTCAGCGAGTACGACCAGAAAACGAAATCTTACAACAAGAAGAAAGAACTTGTCCACGCCGAGATCATGCTGCCGTCCCATGCGCCGCCCGGATTTGCAGACCGGGCAACCCTCTGGAACGCGTGGAAGCCGTGGAGAACCAGTGGAACTCCCAGCTTGCCCGGCGCATCGTGCTGGCTTTTCCGGTGGAAATCCCGAAGGAGCAGTATCTGTCCATGATAAAGGAATTTTGTCAGGAGCAGTTTGTTTCCAAGGGCATGATCGCTGACTTTGCCATCCATGACAAGGGCGATGGTAACCCACACGCCCACATTCTGCTGACGCTCCGAGCAATAGACGAACACGGCAAGTGGTTGCCGAAAGCCAGAAAGGTTTATGACCTTGATGAGAACGGTGAGCGCATCCGGCTCCCCTCCGGCAACTGGAAGTGCCACAAGGAAAACACGGTGGACTGGAACGACCAGAAGTACGCCGAGGTCTGGCGGCATGGCTGGGAGACCATCACCAACCGCTATCTGGAAGCTGCTGGCAGACCAGAACGTGTTGACCTGCGCTCCTTTGAGCGGCAGGGCATCCAGCAGATTCCGACCGTCCATCTCGGCCCCGCTGCACACCAGATGGAAAAGCGTGGAGTAGAAACTTTTCTCGGCAACCTGAACCGGGACATTCGAGCCGCTAACAGCCTGATGCAGTCCATCCGCAGCGCAATTCGTGGGCTGCAACGCTGGATCGCAGACCTGACCGAAAAGAAACAGATTCTTTTGGATGCACTGGAACAAGCAAAGGAACCCACGCTGTCCAATCTGCTGGTGGACTACTTCAACCTCCGCAATGAGCAGCGCAGCGATTGGTCTGGCAAGGCAAAACTTAAATGCACAGTCCGGGACTTTGAGGAAGTTAAACGGGCTGTGGACTATCTGAAAACCCATTCACTGAACACCGTTGAGGATTTGGACACTGCAATTTCTAACCTGAACCAGACCGCCGCCCCTCTCCGCAGGCAGT
>ENA-OQJH01000569-OQJH01000569.1-human-gut-metagenome-genome-assembly--contig:-NODE-569-length-19633-cov-2.391828_pt1 | contig 19633 bp, 32 predicted proteins | sample MGYA00242597_ERZ504763 | MGnify/ENA primary metagenome ERZ504763 (study PRJEB26092, sample SAMD00036359) | human gut metagenome | host: Homo sapiens | study: EMG produced TPA metagenomics assembly of...
CGTGCCGCCACGACCTTGCCCTGAAGCAACAGTTCACGCAAGAAATGCGATGGCTTTTTGCCTGCATCAGCAATCCGTTTCATGACCGTTTTCCACTCGGCCAGCGTGAGCCGTGTGGATATGGTCTTTGTCCGCGCCTTGCCCTTTATGGCCTTGGGGCGGCCTCCTTTATGATTGGTATCTTGTTCTGTCATCCGCTTTCTATTGTCTGTTATAATGGGGGGCGTATTTAGGCTGAATCATGGCTTTGCCGTTATCCGTATGGTCGGGTCGCCGTTGGTGGCGTGGTTCGTGGACGAAAACATTAACTTGCCAGCTAAAAAACGCCCCTATAAATACTTCACACCTTTCCTTACTTACGCCTGTTTATAAGGGGTATTGCTATCGGGAAAAATATCCATGTCCTGTACTGTTGGAAGAATGTCCTCCGTTTGTGAGTTGGCATCGTAGGCATCAGCCATTGGCGGACTGGTAGGACTTTCCGCTGGGCACTCCGGTTTTGCGGTCTGTCCCTTGTTCTCTGATATGAACAAACCTGACTGCGCTGTCGGGATAGGCTTGTCCTTGGACTTTTTCGCCTTTGCCGAACTTTTCCGTAAGGTCTCCAGCCTTTGGCCGTTAAAAAGGTAAATACGTACTCCCTCGTATGCCTTGACCGTCTGTTGGTATGTTGGATTTTCCGTGAGCCGTCCGTCCATCATCCATGACTTACACACACCATATCCATGATGGTGGTTATGGGATTGGAAACAACACGGATTAGCCCCCGCTGCGAAAAATCCTCCAACAGACGACTGACGGACTTGCGCCCGATATTCCACTCCTTTGCCAGTGACAGCATGGAGCCGTCCACCTGTCCGGGATGGAGCACATAATCCAATCCACGTTTGGTTTTACTTACTTCCGTGATAACCATCCCCGACAAAAGGGAAAGAAAATAGGTCAAGTTGCACACACCGTTGGTTGTCCCGTGCAGGAAATACCATGCTTCCACATTCATTGCCACCTCCATTTTATAGCACGGCAGAACAAGCTGCTTCAAATTCTTCATAAGCCATGATGTTTTTTGTTGTTCGTTATACGGATTATCCCTTGGTGTTTTTGTCCGCGTCCCTATTGGTGGCTTTCAGGTTCTTGATGCGGTCAATCTGCTCTTTCGGGAACAGGACGCGTCGCCCAATCCGCTGCCCCTTGATATGCCCCAGCTTCTCGTGCCGCCAGATGGTCGCGATGCTCACGCCCCATTTCTCGGCCAGTTGCCGGATGGTGTAATACTCCGATGTCTCCTGCGGTGCCTGCGCCTGTCCGTATTCCTCAAGCGCACACCTCACGCTTGCGCCGATGAGTTGCTGAAGCTCATCGCGCGATACCAGTACCATTTCCATATTTTCTGCCATAAGTCATTGATTTTGAAATTATGGCGGCAAAGTTATATGGTGAATAAAACGGGTGAACTTGTGGGGATTTGTGGAATAAACGGGCATAAGAAAAGCCGCCAAACATCTGATGTCTAACGGCTTGTGCAAAGCAGTGGACTGTGGTGAGTTGTAACCACGTGTGGACTGCCGCATTATTTTATCATCGGGAGCAGTTCTTTGAGCCTGCTTATGAAAGTCTTTTCCACGTTGTACTTGGCAAGGCTTTCCGCTGTAAGTCCTATGGAACGGGCTGCGGCTGTGCGGTACTCCTTCCAGTCCTTGAAATAGGCTTTTGACAGCAGGGTGATGACGCACCGCATCTTTCCTTTCACGCAATTCTGATAGGTCGTGGAATAGTCAGCTCGCATGACGGTACGTATGAAGTCCTTGTCGGAAACGGCGTTGCCGTCCAGTACGGGCTTGCCCTTGTCGGGGCCGCTCTGTACGGTAAAGGTGGTAAGGAACTGGTACAGCCTTAAAACAGGCACCTGCGCCGTCGTGCTGAACGCTCCGCCTGCACGGTATCTGTGGCTGTAAAGCCTGCCATTGGGGTAGGTATTGTTTTTACTTCGGATTCGGTTGCGTCCTTATGGAGTATGTTCCTCATGACATAGCCCATTGCCAGGGCGATATGGAACATCTTAATCCCGGCTAACTGTGTCTTTGTATTGCCGTCTTGGAACACCATAGAAAGGTGGACGGCTTTTGTGAAATCCTCCGTGAGCAGCCGTGCCAAATCCTTGTCGTTGGCGTTTGTGATATATTCCTTGACGGACTCGATTTTGTCCTTGTCCATGTCGGCAAGCAGGGCATACGCTTCTTCGCCTATATATTCTTTCCCTTTGCTCACATCGGTTTCAGCCGTGCATTTTCGGATGGCGGTTCGGATGGTGTCGATGCAGTCCGTGGCTTCGATGCGTGTCATGGAACGGACTTTTCTCTGTTCGTTTCCATCAGGAAAGAAGTATTGGCCGATTACTTCTATGGAAGTATAGACGATGCCCGCATAAAGGGCTTCCTTACCCAAGCCCTGCAGATATGCCGAACAAAGGTCATGCAGCCGTTTCGCGTCCCCGTGCAGCCGGACAAACTGGTGTGCCAGTTCCTTGTCGTCATGTTCGGCGATGTATTCCCGCACCTCGTTCAACAGGTGGGAACGGTTTCATCTCACGCCGGATGTTCTTGCAGATGTCCTTGTTCCCGGCTTCATCTTCAACTTTGCCACTGGCAAGGCTTTCCGCCAGTTTCAGGTTTCTGCCGATAATCTTCGACAGCCTGAACAGGGCACTGATGATTGCAAATCTCGTCTTTTCCATAAGCAGCCGTTTTACATTTCAATGATACCCTCAAAGTCCTTTAACGCAATCACGGCCTTTTCTTCCGCATCCAGTTTAAGGTAGCGGCGCAGTTGCGCCTCGCTGCTGTGTCCCGTTATGGCTTGGATGGACGACAACGGTACTCCGGCCTTGTATGCGTTGGTGGCGAAACTTCTTCGTGCCGTGTGCGAGAGGAGCATATCACAGAACCTCCGCCCTCGTTTCGGGTTGAGCCGCTTCCCGTCAAATCCGCAGTCATGCGTCCAGCCCAGCAACAGCCCAATGGTCTTTATCAGCTTGTTCATTTCGTTGGGGCATACATGGGGCAGCTTGCCGTCGTATTTGTCAAGTATCTGCCTTACTCGCCTGTCCACCGGGATATAGACTTCTTGTCCGTTTTCTGTTGGGTAAGCAAAATGAACTCCACCCCGTTTATCTCGGTTATCATGTCATCGCATATCCTCGAATAGTCGGACACGCGCTGCCCGGTCAGGCAGCCGACAATGAAAATATCCCTCACGTGTTCCAAGGTGCGTATGTGGTGATGCGGCACTTGGAAAGCTGCGTTAGTTTCTCGTCCTCGCTGATGTCGAGTGCCTCCAGCCGTTCCCTGACGGCCTCTTTGGTGGAAAGGTCGAGTTCGAGCATTTCCTGTATCTGTTCCGGCGTAAGATAGATGTTGTCCACTTCCTCTTTTTCGGAACAAAGTCTGAATGGCGGAAATCGTCGCATTTGGTCAGCTTGTCCTCGTATGCCGCCTTTGCCACGGTACGGACGCTTGTCATATAAGAGTTGATGGCGTTGGGCATCAGCCCGCGCCCTTTCCAGTAACCGACAAGGCTGTTGCGTGTTTCCATCGTCATGTCGTCCAGCCCGATTTTGCGGTGCATCTCCTTTTGATAGTTGCGGATTTGGGTCTGATGATGCGCAGCCCCTTGATGTAGGCAGGGGTTACTTTGACGGTACGGCCTTTCTTGGTGCGCCGTCCTGCTTCCAAATCCTCTATATAAGAGGTAAGGAAGTCCTCGAACAGCATCTTGCCTTTGGGCTTGACCTCCACAACCTGCATCATGCCGTTCAGCACATCGTGCTTTACGCTCTCGATGACGGACTTCGCCTTTTTAGGGTCGAAATCATCCGCCTCGAACGCCGCCTTTATCCTTGCGAGGACTTGGGCGAACTGCCCGTACTTTATCCCGATGCTCGACATGAGCGGATGAGGTGTATTGCAGGGAGCGGTATTTCTCCCATTCAAGCTGTCTGATGGTGAAGCCTGTTACGGTTTTCACGTTGGCCTTGCCTGTGCGCACACGGGCATAGACCGAACCGAAGTCCTCTTTCCCTGCCTTTGACGATTTTATGAAGATGAAATCCATACGCGAAATTTCTTTTAATTGCTGGTACAAAGGTACGAAATCTATTCTGAAATATAGTACCAAATAGTACCAATATTTTCTAAAACCGTGAAATTTCGTGCGTATTTCAATTAAATGAAAATATCTATAAATAACTGATATACAAGAATAACTAATAAAACAAGGTTCTACTGAATATAATTAGTGAATAGTGGGCAACGATATACTGTCAGCAGATATTGCTCGGAATGCTCACTATATTCGGTCCAATACAATGGGCATTTTCGTTGCTGCCCAAGTGGGAAGGAGCGTGGGCGAAGTGGCTAACCCGTTATTTGACAGTTCATTTCTACGGAGCCATGCTCTACTTCGTAATATCACGGTATTCCATAACTAATTGTATATCAGATACTATGTTAAATCGTTTAAGGCTTACGCAACAAAGCTGCAACAAAAATATCATAAAATGTTGCGCGTGTATTTGAAGTATCTGTTCAGCCAGTTAAAATCAAACTCTGAGAGTATGATATGTTAATTCACCATTTTTAACCCATGCCGTTAATCTGACATTTGATGAAGCATACCAACCTCTCTCATGGGCGAAAATTATCTGGCAAGACTGGCAGATAAATATGTGGCAAAGTTACAAATTTCCTGTCAGATTAGCCGCCTTTGCTATGAGCAAGATATTGCAAAAATTATCCGGCATCCTTGCCAGATAATCATCTGACGGAAAAAGCCGGAAATGCACACATTGGAAGAATAAAACAGACTGGCAATGTTGCCATGATACGCCGCAAAACAAACTGTTAAACAGAGATTTGCGTGTTTGTTTGCAGATTCTTTTCGCATTAACTTTGCACTGACAAATCGAATCGGAAGCAACCGCAACAGACAAAAAATAAATCAAATTATAAAATAACGACTATGTGTAAAACAGAACAAAAACCAAACGAAACCGCCTTGCTCCGAAAGGTGGTGGATGGACTGAAACAGGAGCTGGAGAGAGTCAAGAACGTGGTTTACGCCTCAAAGGAGGTTCTGAATCTGGAGGAAGCCGCCATGTTCTTGGGCATTTCCAAAAGCTCGCTCTACAAGATGACGCACAATCAGGTCATCCCGTACTTCAAGCCCAACAACAAGATGGTGTATTTCGAGAAGTCCGAACTCCTGAAATGGCTCCGGCAGAATCCGGTCGCCTCACAGGGGCAGATTTCGGAGGAGGCACATGCCATCATGCGCAATCTCGCCAAAAATGATTAGTTCCCTTTCTTCAAACACAGACATTATCCGTATATGACTGAAAGCGAAAATACCCACCTGTCTTTTGACAATCTCCCAGGTCTGTGGCAGAACTCCATGAGAAGATAGACCGCCTGACCGGAATGTTGGAGCAGATTATTTCTTCAACCGCCGTCACTCCCTTGCCGGAGATCATGACGGTTGAGGACGTGTCTGCCATGCTCTGCAAGTCCGTTTCCACCATCTATGCGATGACTTCCGAACACAGGATTCCATATCGCAAACAGGGTAACAAACTCTATTTTCTTCGTTCCGAAATCCAATCGTGGCTTATGGATGCTGTTGTTCCGAAAGATACTCCGAAGCGCAGAAGAAAGCCGCAGGATGATGAAAATTCTACGGATAATGAACGGCAACCGGAGAGCAACCCGGACGAAAATCCAAGTGAAAACAGCGCAACTTCTACACAAATTATCTCGGAAAATGTTGATGGGGATAACGGAAAAGTCACCGTCTCGGAGTGTGAGAACAAACCGTATTCCATCGAAAGCAGGACACATTCAAAGAGCGGAGCGACCATCTTCGCCGTGCTTTTCTCAAAGGAAATTGAAGCCGCCGGAGAGCGGAAGTTTGTGCAGATGGCAAGGGGTTTCAACGGCTATTGGAGCGATTTCGGCAAGGGCGGCTACATCTTCAACTCGCAGCAGGAGGCTGAAAATTTTGCAAAAGCGATAAGAGGGAAAGAAGAAACAGACCGAATATCACTCCAACAACCGGTATCGGGGAATGACGGTTTGACCGTAATCCATACGGAGGGCAGACCGCCAACCGTGCAGGGCGAACAAACCTAATTTGATGGTAATACCTCTTGTAAGTAAATGGCAGACATGACAGAGAGGGGCATTTTTACAGGGGGATGTTTTAGGGCTGGCAAGTTTATGTTTTCGTCCACGAAACTACGCCACAAGCGGCGACCCGGTCACACCGGAAACGGCAACATCCCTATTTTAGCCCTAAAACATCATTCCTTTTATAACCGATAAAAACAAGCGTATGACAGACAACGAAAAATCACATAAAGGCGGCAGACCGAAGTCTGCAAAGGGCAAGGCACGGACAAAGACCATATCCACACGGCTCACGCTTGCCGAGTGGAAAGCGGTCATGAAACGGATTGCCGATGCCGGAAAGAAGCCGTCGCACTTCCTGCGTGAACTGTTGCTGCACGGGAAAGTCGAGGCGGCACGGACACAGGAGGACAGGCGGCAGATAAGGATGCTGGAGGGAGGGTGCAACAACCTGAACCAACTGGCGAAGCTGGCACACCAACAGGGCTTTTCTCTTTTGAAAGGCAAAATCATGGACTTGCTGGGCGAGTTCAACAAAATCATCGAGAGGATATGATGGGCGACTTGAAGAAACGGGCGAGCTTTGCCAGAGTGGTGAACTACGTGAACAACCCGAAGAAGGCACGGCTCATAGACAGCAAGGACGTGAGGCTTGATGACAATGCCACCATCGCAAGGAGTATGCATGGGCAGGCGGACGACAAGCCGGGGCGCAAACTGAAAAATCCGGTGTATCATATCTCGCTGGACTTCGCACATGAGGACACGCCCAAGCTGACGGATGCCCTGATGGTCGAAATCGCCCGTGAGTACATGCGGCGCATGGGCATTGAGAACACCCAGTATATCGTGAGCCGCCATACCGACAGGGAACACCAGCATATGCACATCGTGGCGAACAGGGTGGACAATGACGGGAACACCATCAGTGCCAGCAACGACCGTGTGCGCAACGTGAAAATATGCAAGGCTCTCACGAGGGAATATGGGCTGTACTTCTCCAAGGGCAAGATGAACGTGAAGCGTGACCGCCTGCGTGGGAAGGACAAGGTGAAATACCAAATCTATGACGCTATCAAGGCGGCATTACCCTGTTGTAACAGCTGGCAGATTTGTGCGACAGGCTGGCAAGGCAAGGAGTCGGGTGAATTTCAGATACGACAGGCGCAATGGCAAAATCCTCGGCGTGTCGTTCACGAAGGATGAAATCTCGTTCAGCGGCTCACGGATAGACCGGAGCATGAGCTTTTATAAGTTAGACAGACTGTTCGGAAGCCGCATTGCCGAGGGCATGGAATGGAAGCCCCGTGTGCCGGACAACGGATTTGACGGATGGACACAACCAACCCGGCAGGATGTGGCATCAGGCAGCCATGCGTCAGGTACTTTTATAGGACAGCCGTCACCGACCGAAACAGCAACGGACGGTAACGGCAGCAATCCTGCTGAATCCGGCTCGAACATCGTCCAAGTAACCATCGGCGCACTCATGGAGTTGTGCGTGCAGCCGCACCAAGCAAGGCTCATCCGGCGCAGAGGTGGAGGAAACGAAAGCGCTGGGGCGACAATGACAACGAAAAGGACAAACTTAAACCAAGAAGGAGAAGAAGATGAAGGACAACTTACAGAACATCGCCGACCTTATCGGGGCATTGGCAGAAGACATCGAGGATGTCAAGAAAAAGCTGGACGCAAAAGACAGTTCGGACAAGAACGAGGCATTGAAAAGGCTGGAAGCGAAGCTGGAGCCTATTATACAGTTCTTCAATGGCAATACACCGAAATATGTCAATGCCATTTTCGGAAGTAAGAAAGCCATTGAAGATTACAAGAAGTCATTGGGTGATGAAACGGTTACGAGCCTGCGGTTATATACCGAAGCCAACGAGAAGGATATGCGTAAGCATGGAGTTCCCACTATCAAGGAGCAACTCAACAAGATACTGGAGTTGCTGACAAGCCACATAGAGAATGACAGGTCTGCTTCGGAGCAGGTGCAACAGAAGCAAGGTGTTATACCGGGACTATGGTGGGCAATTCGCCCAGACAAGGTGATAAACGCAATAAGGCAGTTCTGGAACAAAGTTCCCGATGGCTGGCACAAGAGCCCTTACGCATGGACTGGTATAGGCTGTACGCTCGTATTCTTTGCCCTGTTTGCTATAAGTTGGGTACAATGGCATGAATACCGGGAAGAAAACAGACGGTTAAGGACGGTTGCAGACAAGCACCAAGTGACCACGGTCATGCTCAACGAACTATATCCGAAACTGGCTGTAACCATCGGGGCTTATGAGAAACTGACGGAAACGGTCGGTGTAGATTCGACTTTGACCATATTCAATGAACAGGTCAAAGCCATTAAACAGGGATGCCTCAATAAAGCAGAATAAATCAAGAAAGAGTGAAAGAATATAGACTACAATAATCTTTAAAAGAGATTAGAATAAGGCTTGCAGCGTGTTCCGTATCTTAATTTCATACAACTTATAAGACTTTTGACAGGCTTAATGAAGACTTATCCAACAACTATTGCCTAATGCATCACGAGCCGTATTTTATATAATCATCTAGGCACAGAAACATTATGTAGGCTTCAGTGTCATGCTAAAGAAGGCTATGGATAATGAATTAACCTTTATAGATGAACTGACTGGTTTCAAATTGTTGAGTTATAACAACTTCATGACACAAAACATTGGAAGATACTGTTTATGTCAGTAACCATTCCACCCCAAAGAACGTTTCAGTATGGTAATGGCATATCTAAAAGGCATGTAATCAATTATTTGATATAATCTCTATTCAATGTCTATTTTATATCATTGCATATTTGCTGTATTTCATTGATAAGTCTTGAGACATGAAACCCATCACAAACAGCATGGTGAACCTGAATAGAAAGAGGAATAAGGTATTTACCATCTTGCTGAAAATATTTACCATAAGTAAAAACAGGTAACAGATAGCTCCCATCAGCAAATATATTCAGATTGAAGCCGGTAAACGTAGTCCATGGCAATGAAGATATTGGAAAGGTATTGGCTGGTGTATTTGGTTTTGCATCTATACCATAATTATTACCGAACATTTCAATATCCCGTTCATAATTAGAAAGAAAAGTCATAAGGTTATCATCCCATTCCGTCCAAATGTTAGAAAAGCTTTCATTTTCTTCATGAAAAACTGTATAGCACGGTAATAAAGTCTCCCATATTCCCAATTCTCCCTTATCATTAATGGCAGTCCGGAACTCTTCTCGGTTATTTACCGCTTTAGCCAATACATAAATCAGAAGAGGGTATAGTTTCGTATGATTCCTGTTCTTGAAATATATAATCTTAGAGATGTCTATATTTACAGTAATACTATATGAACATCGTATCTGATTGAAATAATGATCAAAATACGGTTTTCTTTTCCATACACCCTTGTCTATTAATTTGAACATATTTTTCCTTTTAATAATCATATTAATTGTCGCTATTTTTGTTTCATTTATAAACAGAAGAAAGATAGTTATAGACATTCTTTCTTCTGCTTTTTGTACCTTTACCCTCTGAAAGAGTTATCCGTACAAGCAAAGCGATGCAACATACGGTAATTAGAACGGTTGCCAACTCATTACCCAAAGACGAGGTAATTCTTCTAACTCTCTTGAGTTCAGAGAGGTATATTCTATGTGCAAAGTTACTACAAATTCTGTATATTCTACACTAACAATATAAAATGGTTTCCGATAACTCTAAAATACATGCAATTGTCTTGATTTTATATTGAAAAATACTCTGAAATCCGGTTTACCGTTTCAATTTTCGTTTCCATAACCACATCGGCATAGACTTGTGTAGAGTTTATGCTGGCATGTCCGAGCAACTTGCTGACTGTGTATAAGTCACCCCCGGCTGCCAATGACAGCGTAGCCATCGAGTGGCGGCTGGTGTGAAAGCTGACATTCTTTTCTATTCCTGCGGCGGCAGCATCTTTTTAAGGCATCTGTCGCAGGCACTAAGGCAGGTCATATCAAAGACCTTTTGTCCCGGCTTGCAGCCGTTTCTATCCGGCAGCCATTTCAACGCAGATTGGTTCAAGGGTATCGTTACTTGTTTTCCAGTCTTTTGCATGGATTGGATGGAAATGACCAATCCACCATTGACCTGTTTTATATTCCGCCATGTCAGCACGGAAACATCGCTGTACCGCAATCCGGTAAAGCAGCAGAACAGGAATGCCCGTTTGGTTGTCTCGTTGGTAGTAGGAGCCTCGATAAGTGCAAGAAGTTCTTCTTTTGTGAGATAATCCCTTTCGGTCTGTTGTTTGGCTATCCGCTCGTGCTACCCAAAGCATAGAAGGGTTTTTATCCATCACTCCCTCTTTTACCGCAGCATTGAGCATTCGTACCAGTGTACTCTGGTGCAGATGCAGCGTGTGGAGCGACATATCCTTTGGATTGTCGGGCGATTTAGTGTTCTTGTAGGTGTTCTTCATGAAGTCAAGCAATCCGACAATAAACTTCTTGTCAATTTTAGACATCAGGAAGCGGGGTCTGCGGCGATGTTTCAGATACTCCTTTATTATATTGACACAAGAGCGGTAATTGTGGTACGTTGCCGGAGAATAGGACGGATTGCGTCTAATCCCCTCGATATGGCTGTCAAGCCAATCCGCAAAAATCCGTTTGGGCAGTTGCTTTGAATTGCCGTTGTCTGCCTCCGTTTCGTCCTCGTCAATGCCGAGCATCCGCTTTGACTTTATTTCATTCGCCTTTGCCATAGCCGCCTCGTTGAGCCGTCTTGCATCGGGTGCATCATCCGGCACAAGAAACAGGTTCAGGTACTCGTTCCATCTTTTCCCCTTCTCATAGAAATCAAGGTATATAGAGCGGCTTCCCGTTTTCAATGTTCGTGTCCTTATCGTTATTTTCATCTGTTTCCCTCCATTTGCGGTTATTTTGAAAAGAAGTCATCAACAAGATTGACCGTTTCCACTTTCTTTTGATCCACAATCTTTGCATAGATGGCGGTCGTGTTCACGTTGGCATGACCGAGCAGCTTTGATGTGGTGTATATGTCCGCACCGAGTGTCAGCAGCATGGTAGCTGCGGTATGTCGGCTGCAATGATAAGTTATGTGCTTGTCTATATGTGCGTTCTGCATCCATTTCTCTATGTTACGCTCAATGTTAGAAGTTCCTGTCGGTAATGTGAAAATCGGTTCATCGAGATTCTCTTTGGGATTCAGGCAATCGACAGCCTCTTTTGATAACGGCACGTTTACCAGCTTTTGGGTCTTCTGCATCTTTATCCTTATATATAAGGTCTTTCCATCGGGGGCTTTGACAATCTTTCCCCATGTCAGCGACCGCACATCGCTAAGGCGAAGCCCGGTGAAGCAGGAGAACATGAACGCACGTTTCACATCTTCATGGGGGCAGGGTGCAGCCATCGCCGCTTTCATTTCCTCCAACGTGAGATATTCCCTCATGCTTTCGGTAGGCTGGTACTTTTCTTTTGAACTGATGGACTTCAGCGGATTCGCTGACAGTATGCCGTCACGCACGGCTTTGTTCAGCGCACCGTTCAGAACTGCCTGATGATGATGCGCCGCACCGTTGCTGATGACACTGCCATCCTTGCGCACCGCATTCCTCGCATAGCGCAGAAAGTCAATGAAGCCACGACAAAAATCCACATCCACGTTGCCAAGACAATATCCGGACAGTTCGCTTCTTTTAGATACGTTTCGATTTTCAGCCGCAGGTCACGCCTGCCTTTGAGAGTAGATGTAGAGAAACCGAATTTCTCCTGCTCATACTCCTTAAGGAAATCCACAAGCGTTATACACGACCGTTTTACCTTGTTCCACTGGCGCACACCGTGGTTCTGCAATGCCAGGATGCGCTCGGCTTTGATTTTCTCGGCAACCTGTCTTGCATGGTTGTTCTGCTGGCGGTCTATCGGTGTCGATTCGGGAACAAGGTACAATCCGAGAGATTCCACCTTGCGTACCCCCTTTACATAGACATCGAGGTACAGGCTCATGTTTCCGTTAGCCAACTTTCGCTGACGAATGCGGACGGGTTCTTTCACCTTTTGTACTTTCTTCGGTCGTGCCATGATGTTTTCCTTTCCTTATATTTTTCTTTTCACAGGCAGATTTATCCCTGTTTTCACGCTGCAAAATTACCAAAATTTTCCGTGCTGTGCAACAAATATGCAACAAAATATCGTTAAAACTGTTGTTTGATATGCTTTCTTGGATAAAATCGGAAAAGCATATAAACAGCTAATATACAATACATATCACCACTTTTATTTCTTTTTATGCGATTATTCTTTCCTTGTGATAAGCCTATACTTCGTCGGTTTCTACGTCCTGTTGCTGTTTGATATTGTGCTCTGCATACAGGTAGAGAACCTGACGGCCATCACCGCCAGTGAGCAGACGATGGCAGCCTATCTGCAAAACTCGTTCTTCTCGGCAGGCTATCTGATGGCAGCGAGCATCGTGGCGTTGAAATGCCTGAACCTCGTGCCCGACCTTGCGGCATGGATGATACCAGAGGGCGACACCGCCTTCTCAACCCGAAACTTCGGCGAGGGCGTGGCACAACAAGCCAAGATGACGGCTACGGGAACCATGGCGACCGTGATGAGATAACATGTGAGTGTGCGGTGAGTCACCGCACCTCCTATTGAAACAAATAAAAGTAACCATCAAGAAAAATGAAAGCAAAAAATGAAATTGAGCGTTGGCTCAAAGATGAGAAATTCATGGCGTTTGCCAACAAGCGTGCAAAGGAAGAGTTTTTTCAATTCCGAAAACAACTACATCGACCCACAGTATGAGGAGATGGCAGAAGGCTTTGAGGATAACGACGAGTATGTAGTGCCTATGGTAGATTACCTGAGTTATCGCTTGCATCGTGCCAAAATCTACAGAAATCGACGGAGACGTGAACGTGACATCTGGTGGGTGTGGATCCAACTGAAATACGAAGGCATCTACGTAGAGGCTTGCATCAAGTATTACGCCAACTGGTGGAAGAAGTTGAGAAGGACATATACACCATCCTGCACCGTGAATATGTGAGAATGAAGAGAAATCAGACCTCAAACAAGCAGTAACGTATGGTAATCAAGAACTTAGAAAACAAAATCAAGCTGGTGGGCATCATCTGCTCTGCGTTCCTCATGGGCTGCATCATCATCTCGGTGTCGAGCATCTGGACGGCGCGCTGCATGGTGACGGACGCGCAGCAAAAGGTGTATGTATTGGACGGCAACGTGCCCATACTGGTGAACCGCACCACGATGGAGGAAACGCTGGATGTGGAGGCAAAGAGCCATATCGAGATGTTCCACCACTATCTTTATATATGTTTTCATCAGAATAAATCAGAAACAAAAAGAATACATAATAGCTATATATCAATGTTTTACATGATTTTCAAAACAGATGATGAGTTCCTATTTTCGCTAAATCGGGTTAATTTTGTTACTTTATTTGCGACTATTTTGTTACTTTGAAAAATAGTTTGTAGTTTTGTATCTGAAAAATGACCGTATAGTAACAAAATAGAGTTATATGACTGTTCAAAAATCGCATATCACCCTTAAATACAAAGAGATAGACAATGGAAAGAAGTCTATCTACCTTGACTATTACAAGGACGGCAAACGCATCCGCGAAGCCTCCACCTCTATTTGTTACCAGAGGCATCCAAGAAGAACATCATCGCAAACAAGCGGACGATGAAAGAAGCCGAAGCCGTCCGCACCGAAAGAGAAAGCGAATTGCTTGCCGTGCGTTTCGGCATAGAGACCAAAGAGCCGTCAACCATGTGCATAGGCGAGGCTATTGACAAATATGAGAAAATTGCCCTTGATAAAGGTGACACTTCTTCTGCCTGTAATATAAGAAGCATGAAAAAGGCTGTAGATGCTTACCGGGGATTGGAAACGAAAGTAGTTGATGTTGACGAAAGCTATTGTGATGGACTGGTTGATTTCCTGCATAAGTCCTATACTGCACAATTCGGAAAAATCAGCATGACATCAGCAAGGACATACATATATCTTTTCAGCAGCACTCTCAACAACGCTGTAGCCAATGGCATAATCGGTGTAAACCCTCTCCGTTTCGTGAACATCCACGGGCGAATCACAAGGGAGCGTCCGTTGAAAAAGTTTCTGACCGTTGACGAAATAAAGGCTTTGATGGACACACCCTGCCCTGTGATGTCAAGACCGCAAGTCAAACAGGCTTTCATGCTGAGCATTTTCACCTACTTGTCTTCTGCCGATGTCCTCTCACTTAAATGGAAAGACATAAAGACTATTGAAGGTCGGACTACCATTGAAGTGCATTCAAGGAAGTCATCCGTGCCGTTGACCGCAGTTTCAATGCGATGCTACCCGAAACGACAAACCATCGCGGGCTTGTGTTCAAAGGGTTGCCGAAAGACACTGAAATCAGGAACATATTGCTGAAATGGGCAAAAATGCCGGGTTGGAGCAGCCGTTGAGTTTAGGCTTGCGCAAAACACCTTTATATATCTGTTGCTCATCACTGGTACCGACATCGGAACCATAAGTTGTATGCTTGGAATGACACCTAAAACGATGAAAGGATATATGAAAATGGTTGCCGCTACTCGTATTGAGGATAAGGAAGAAACAGTAGAAATCGAATAATCAATAAAAACATAACACCATGCCCAGACCGAAGAAAGTTATCAAGCGAAAGAGCCTGTCCGCATCCGCTTCAAGGAATTGCAGAACGGGAACAAGTCCATCTATCTGGATATTTACCGCAACGGAAAGAGGACGTATGAGTTCCTTAAATTGTATATCGTGCCGGAGATTGACCCGGCAACCGCGCCATGAACCAACACAACATGGCTTTGGCGAACAAGATTAAGGCAGACCGTATCATAGAACTTACCAACAGCGAAAAGGGAGTTTCAAACGCCACGTTGCGTGGCCGTATCAAGTTGTCGGAATTGCTCGACCTCTATGCAAGATGGCTGGAGGACAACGGTAAAAAGTCATCCCTCCGTGGTGTCAATTCCATACGGAAAGCGACTTTTCAATTCCGTGGCGATGTTCCCATCAGGATGCTTGACAAGGATTATTGTATGGCCTTTATGAATTTCCTGCGGAACGATTACAAGGCACGGACGAATCGTCCTATTTCCATGACCACTGCCACCGGGTATGTCACAGTGCTTAGTGCCATGCTGAATTGGGCTGTGCGGAATGACTATCTTTCCGAAAATCCATTCACGCACATTGCAGCAGCAGACCGCATCCACCGCCCCGAAAGTAAACGCGAATTTCTGCAAATTGACGAACTGAAAAAGCTGATTGCAACGGAATGTCCTACCCGTCCTGCCGTGAAGCAGGCTTTTCTGTTCTCCTGTTATTGCGCCTTGCGCATCAGCGATGTTGTCGGTCTGACCTGGGGCGACATCCACAAGGACGGCGACCAGTGGAGGGTGTTCACCGTAATGGAAAAAGACCAACGACCCTATATATCTTCCGTTATCCAAACAGGCGATGAAGTGGTTGCCGGAGCGTGGCGATGCAAAGGACGAGGACAAGGTTTTCGACCTACCGTCCGAAAGCCGCATCTGCATCATCCTTGACAAATGGGCGAAAGCGGCTGGCATAAACAAGCACGTAACCTACCATGTCAGCAGACACACTTTCGCAACCATGATGCTGACTTTGGATGTTGACATTTATACCACGAGCAAGCTGCTCGGCCATAAGAACATTTCCACCACGCAGATTTACGCAAGATTATCGACCAGAAGAAAGACGAGGCGGTCAACCGCGTCAATGACATTTTCAAAGACTAATCCTTGTTGTATGCGATGAAACTATTGTCTGATAACTTCTTACGATGCTATTGCCGCTTACGGTGGTAGCCGCAACCGCATTCGGGTTGGTAGCCGCCGTTGCTTTCCGTATGGGAGCAACCACGGCTGCATTTGTCTTTACCGCCTTGTCAATAGTCGGCTGGATAGGGCTGGTTGTAGAATTTTTCCTTTTATACGACATCATCATAGACAAGTGGCTTTCCAAAGACCGCTCTGTTTTAACCGCCTCATGGTTTGTGGCTTCGTTATTGTTCGCCTTTATCCTCACGCCCGACAAGCATCTGGACTGGAGCACGTTCATCGTCATGGCTTCACTTTTTGCCGTGCTTTTCCTGCTGCCCTGCATCATCGGGATGGCTTACGGAAAGCGGATTAAGTCATGGTTGCTCCAACGGTGGAACAGGCTCATGCCAAAGAAACCGAAGACTGCGGAAGAACAGGCCGACAGCCATATCGAAACTGTACTTTCAATATCCGCATCATCAATGCCGATGAAGCAGGAAGATGAAATCAGGCACTACGACACCCTTGTTTCACGGTACAACCTGATTGGTAAAAAAAGTTGCCCGAAGCGTTGCAGACCAACGATGCGCTGTTCCTACTCGTACTGTTCCGAGAGGATGGCTATCTTGATGCAGACTTCCAACCGCTGATGAAAAGGAGGATGACGAAATCAACCGGACGCTTTACGCCTATATCGCCAACGCGATGTGCGCAGCCCTCAAAATCAAGAAAGGCAAATGGGTAATCTTCGAGAAATTCTGGCCGGTCAACAACGGCGCACAGTTGGCAAGCAATCTCAAGGCCGCCTCAAAAGACAACCCGTCCGACCACCAGCGGCATATCGCCAAACTGTTGCGCAAGGCCACACGCCTGCGACCGAGGCTTGACACCTACGACCTTGAAGAGTTCAAGAATGTCTGACTGAATATTTTATAAAATCATTTTCCTTGTTCCCGTTACTGCGAGCCAGTGGCGGGATTTTCATGCCAGTCCGCGAACATCCGTGTTTCTTTCCGCACTTATGGATTGCCATGTAAGGACTATCCGGGATTATGGATGGTTTAGAGTTCCTTTATACTTCGTTATACACCGTTTATGCTTCAATTTATAGTTTGCAAATGCTCTGTTCGTGCCATTTATAAATGAGGTTTCCTTAAACAGCCGCCATACCTTTGCATTGTCGCCGAGACAAGGAAGCGACCTGAATATCCACTAAAATATACGCACATGACAGAGCAACGAAACTTTAAGCACCAAGGAAGCCGCCGAGTATTGCGGTTTCAGCTGTACCTACTTCCGAAAGCTGATGATGCGCAAGGGCAATCCCGATGTACAAACCATGCGGCAAGCTGTGCTTCTTCAAGAAAGAGGATTTGGATGCTTTTCTTACAGGGGTACGCATTTCATCGCAAGGGGAAATCAACGAGGAAGCCGACCGCTACCTTGCAGGACGGAAGTAAACGAATTTTTATTCATATCAAAAACAAATTGTATTATGGAACAGAGTAAGAACATGGAACAGGCTGGGGCAGCTTCGGCTGTTCCGATTGAAAAGAAGAACGAAAGCCGTAAACGTGAGGTAAGCGGCAAGGACGTGCAGGCCATCCGCACATTCTTGGAGAGTGTGGGCATCTACGAAGCGGATGCACTGCGTGTGAGCATAGCCATCGCTGACGGCAAGGCTACGGCAGGGAGCATTTCAGCGGACGACCGCCTTGCACTCAACCGCTATCTCAACAGCGGCACGGACAACGAACGGCTGACAGCGGACAATGCGCAGGAACATCGGTTGAACCGTGTGTTCGGGTTGTTGGAGCGTGTGACGGAGTTTTGCGACAAGCGGCAGTTGGTGACGGTCAACAAGGCGTTGCTTTCCATTGCGGTGAACGCCACGGACATCAGCCGTGCCGTATCGAGCCTTGACAAGCGTCCTGCACCCGGACAACCGTTTTTGGGCAATACTAACGGCAACGGAGCAAACAAGTGACCGCGTGCAAAAAGTGGAAAGGTGTATGCCCCGTGGTAACGCAGCCTCTTTTTCTTCCCTTATTTCGGGATGATACGTATTGGCTGACTGGTGCAAGTAATTAGTGAGTCTATCACCTTTCATGCGCCGTTCAAAATAAAGAAACCGTGCAGGGTACTATAAAAAGCAAGTTGGTGTTTCCATGCCGATACCTGCACGGCTTCATTCCATTCATGAAAATTAGTATCACACTTATAAAGTCAAAGATTTTATGGACAAGGAAACATACAGTTTCATGTACCCGTCAGGGATTGCTTCGTTCTCGTTCAGGTTTTCCGGCCATGCGATGCAATGGCTGTGCGGAACAACGACCGATGACAAAGGCAGGGAGATAAGCAACTTCACTTTGTTTGGCGACCTGTTGGCAAGGATGGCATTGACGGACGGTGCAGCCAATGGCTTCCACAGACCGCTCATGCTTTCCGCAGGTCAGGCGCAGTATTCCGAAGAACAGCTTTCTTCGCAGTGGAACATGGGCAGGAAACGCATACGCAACCTGCTTGCCACGCTTACTGACATGGGGATTATCGACACCAGCCGTTCAAGGGTGGCATCCGTGATGACCTTTCCGTGCCTACTGCAATGGAAAAACAGCGGACGGCGGTATTACATCAAACCCTTTTATCCACGAACAGAGGGAAGAATAAGAGCCGTCAGAAGCCGAGCAGACAATGGTATAGTACAAACAAACACTTTCCGTTGTTCCATTCTCCGGCACTCCACTGGCACCAGTCTGTTTGGGCTATGGCAATCGGATGGGTAGAATGACATGGAGCGGTAGCGTTCAGTTTCGAGGTATGCCGAGGTATTACCGCCTTCGGACGGTATTACCCCGACGCCTCGCAACAGTCCGACAGACTGTTGTCCGTGCCGCTCGCAGGCTCGCAGCTTCCCTCTTTTAGAAATCGTTTCACGACTTTTCAAAGACATCTGTTATATATGAAACACGAAGATACTTCTAATCGGGAATCGGGTCAAAAGAAGCCCGTCATAAGGCGTGACAGGGTGGTAGTCACCAAGGTCACGGAACAGGAGCTTTCGCAAATAAAAAGCACCGCCGACCAGTGCGGCATGACACGCAGCGACTTCATCCGTGCAAGGCACTCGGCTACAAGCCACGGCAAAGGCTTTCCGGCAAGGAACTGGACGGTCTTAGGCAGCTTGCGGCTTGCCGCACGGACATGGTGAACTTCGCCAACGCCCTACACGGTTGAACGATAATGAAAAGGTAAAGCTATTCCGTCATCAGCCGACCATGCTTGAATGGTACGAGAAAGTGGCCCATGTCACGAACCGTGTCGCCGACTTCTTGCAGTCCGCACAGGCGGCGAACAGTTATCCGGCAGGGACAACAAGCCAAGAAACAAAGGAGGAGGTCGAATGATAGCCAACGCAAAGGCGGTAGCCCACGGCATAAGGGCGATGCTCTATGTATCGGGAGAATCGAGGAACAAGAAGCATCCAGAAAGGATTACTCGTATCTGCGACAACTTCATGCCGCAGGGCATGGATGCTACGGGAATATGGACGGAAATGAAGT
>ENA-OQJH01000570-OQJH01000570.1-human-gut-metagenome-genome-assembly--contig:-NODE-570-length-19540-cov-2.801113_pt1 | contig 19540 bp, 22 predicted proteins | sample MGYA00242597_ERZ504763 | MGnify/ENA primary metagenome ERZ504763 (study PRJEB26092, sample SAMD00036359) | human gut metagenome | host: Homo sapiens | study: EMG produced TPA metagenomics assembly of...
AGACGGACTGAACCGCGGCGAATGGAGCCGTTTCATGCTGCAATTCCTGATTGAATGGCCTCACCCCATCACACGTCAGTTTCTGGAGCCGGACAGTCCCCCAAGCACCTCGCCTATCACTGTAGAAAAGACCCCGGATGTCATGCGCCGGATGCAAAGCCTGTTTGATGTCCGTGCCAATCCCAAAGCAAAATTTTCTCCATCAGCCTTGAATTATTACCTGGATTGTCCTTTAAAATTTTATTATAGGTATGTAGCCGGCCTCTCCGCCCCCGATGAAGTGAGTGCAGAAATAGATTCCGCCACATTCGGAAGTATTTTCCATTACGCAGCCGAACATATTTATAAAGACCTGACCACTCATGGCAAAGTCATTAATAAGGAAGCATTGGAAACGTTGCTACGCAATGACGTGAAGCTGCAAGATTATGTGGATACAGCATTCAAAAAATTATTCTTTAATGTTCCGCAAAACGAAAAACCGGAATATAACGGCGTACAACTTATCAACTCTGCCGTTATTGCAAGATATTTAAAACAACTTTTACAAAATGATTTACGTTACGCTCCCTTCACTTTTATTGCATCGGAAATGGAAGTGGATGAACCCATCGACATACAAACACCCAAAGGAGTCATAAAATCACGTATCGGAGGAATTATTGACCGTATGGACAGCAAGGATGGCACACTTCGTATTGTGGACTACAAGACAGGTGGTGATGCAGACACCCCACCCCATGTGGAATCTCTGTTTATTCCAGACAAGAAACGTTCCAACTATGTATTCCAAACGTTCCTGTATGCCGCCATCATGTGCCGCAAGCAACCAACGATGAAGATAGCTCCGGCCCTTCTCTATATTCATCGGGCCGCTACAGAAACCTATTCTCCCGTTATACAAATGGGCGAGTCACGAAAGCCCAAAGAGGCTGTGGAAGATTTCAGTAAATATGAAAAAGAATACCGTGAACGACTTCAAGGATTATTAGAAGAAATATTTAATCCGGAAAAATCATTTACCCAAACAGAAATCATAGAAAAATGTACCTATTGTGATTTCAAGGCACTATGTAAAAGATAGACTATAGTGATTAGTGGTTAATACCTGCGGCATGACAGCGCAGTCCACTAATCACTAACCACTGATCTGCCACACTATTCCAACGCTCTCTGCCTGCAAAAACATCCACAGAATTTATCTTCCACATTCTCTATCGGTGCTTCGAAAATACCATAGACGGAAGACCCAGAGCCACTCATGCAGCATACACTGCCCCCAAATCATACAATTCATCTTTTATAGCAGCAATCTCAGGGAACTTTTGAAGACACTATCTTCAAAATCATTCTTCATACTGCTTTTCCATGTTTCTATAGGTTGCTTTACAACTTCTTTCAAAGAAACAGCCGGACGCACAGGCTTTATTTCGGCAAACGCATCCCGGGTGGACACAAAGATATCAGGTTTAATCAAAATTATGTGGTATCCCTTTAATGACAATTCCACAGGCTCGAACAGATTCCCTATTCCGGTAGCGAAAACAGGTTTGTTCCGAATGAAAAAAGCACAGTCTGCCCCTAGTTTTGCAGCATATTCCTCCATCCGTTCCGTACTGAGTCCCAATGAAAATTTATCATTCAGAAGCTTTATTATACAAGCGGCATCTGATGATCCGCCACCTAGTCCGGCACCCGCGGTATATGCTTGTACATGTGTATATCTACCGGCAACAGTCCGGGATAGTCTTTTTTTAATAACTTGTAGGCTTTTACTACCAGATTATCTTCGGGTTCACCCTCCAAAGGAGATCCGCTTATGTGTAAAGTGTATTCTTTGTCATTGTTTTCCCGCCGCGTCACTTCCAGAGCGTCTTGCAGGTTTATCGGATAAAATATGGTTTCCAGATTGTGGTATCCATCCGGGCGCTTTTCTACAATATTAAGTCCCAAATTAATCTTTGCATTAGGAAATGTAATCATATTCTGTTCTTTAAATAGTTATTTTTAGTGTGTTTCGTTAGATTGTTGCCCGTTCTACAAAGATGCACGCCATCTTTTATCCGGACAGAGCGCCAAATATAGAACAAACTTTTCATTTTACCATATAAAAAAACCATTTACTGTCCAGATTGTTCATTTCTCCGTAGATTCAGGTTCATATTTCTTTTATTATTTTTGGGAATGGACGAGTGCCCAACTCAGCAAAAAGTTCTATCTTTGCCCTACTTTAAACAGACGACAATGGCAGAAACGAGAAAAATGACACGTACTCCCAAAACTTCGAAAGCAAAGCCTGTTGACGAATACGGACATTTACAGCCCCAGGCACCTGAGCTGGAGGAAGCTGTATTGGGAGCCTTAATGATAGAAAAAGATGCTTACTCATTAGTAAGTGAGATTCTTCGTCCCGAATCTTTTTATGAACGCCGTCACCAACTTATTTATTCGGCTATTACCTCTTTGGCTTTACGCCAGCAACCAGTCGATATCTTGACTGTGGCCGAACAATTACGCAGCACCGGTGAACTGGAAGATGCAGGCGGTCCTTTTTACATAACACAGCTAAGCGGCAAGGTAGCCTCTTCCGCACACATAGAATATCACGCACGTATCATCGCGCAGAAGTTTCTTGCACGCGAACTGATTACCTTTACCAGCAACATCCAGACAAAGGCTTTCGACGAAACCCAAGACGTGGACGACCTGATGCAGGAAGCGGAAGGAAAACTGTTCGAAATCTCGCAACAGAACATGAAGAAGGATTATACGCAAATCAACCCTGTCATTCAGGAAGCGTATGAGATGCTTCAAAAAAGCGGCGGCACGAACGGACGGCTGAGTGGTCTGGAAAGCGGTTTCCATGCATTGGACAAAATGACCTCGGGCTGGCAAAATTCCGACCTGGTGATTATTGCCGCCCGCCCCGCTATGGGTAAAACGGCTTTTGTGCTTTCCATGGCAAAGAACATGGCGGTAAATGCGAAAATCCCTGTGGCTTTGTTCTCTCTTGAAATGTCCAACGTACAGTTAGTCAACCGTATGATTGTCAACGTGTGCGAAATTCCGGGTGAGAAAATCAAGAGTGGTCAGTTGGCTCCGTATGAATGGGGACAATTGGATTATAAAATAAAAGAATTATACGATGCTCCGATGTATGTGGATGACACACCATCCTTGTCCGTCTTTGAATTACGCACCAAAGCACGACGGCTTGTACGCGAGCATGGAGTAAAAATCATTATCATTGACTACCTTCAGTTAATGAATGCCAGCGGAATGTCATTCGGCAGCCGTCAGGAAGAGGTCAGTACCATTTCACGTTCACTGAAGGGGTTAGCCAAAGAACTGAACATCCCCATCATCGCACTGAGCCAGCTGAACCGTGGTGTGGAAAGTCGTGAGGGTATTGACGGAAAACGTCCCCAGCTCAGTGACCTCCGTGAATCCGGAGCTATTGAGCAGGATGCCGATATGGTATGCTTTATCCACCGCCCGGAATACTATAAAATCTACTCGGATGAAAAAGGGAACGACTTGCACGGTATGGCAGAAATCATTATCGCCAAACACCGTAACGGTGCCGTAGGTGATGTACTGCTGCGTTTCCGTGGCGAATTCGCCCGCTTCCAGAATCCGGACGATGATGTCATCGTGCCTATGCCGGGTGAGGCGCCGGGTATTATCCGTTCCAAAATGAACGGTGGCGGCAACAATGTACCTCCCCCATCTCCTGATGCCGCACCTGCCGACAATAATCCGTTCGGAACCCCTATTCCCGAAGGACCTTTACCGTTCTGACATTATTTATCCCTCACAGAATTAACACGGATTATTTCCCTCAAAGAAAAATCTGTGTTAATCTGAGTAATCTGTGATGGATAAATAACAGGATAAAAGAAAATAATTACTAAATTTGCAGGTCATTTTGAAATACATAAAAAATATCATATATGAATATCTCTTATAATTGGCTGAAAGAATACGTCAACTTCGATTTGACACCGGATGAAGTGGCCGAAGCGCTGACTTCCATCGGTTTGGAAACCGGAGGCGTAGAAGAAGTCCAAACAATTAAAGGTGGTCTGGAAGGTATTGTCATCGGCGAAGTGCTGACTTGCGAACCTCATCCCAATTCAGACCACATGCATGTTACTACTGTGAATTTGGGACAAGGAGAACCGGTACAGATTGTCTGTGGAGCTGCTAACGTAGCTGCCGGACAGAAGTGGTGGTTGCCACATTGGGCACCAAACTATACGATGGCGAAGAATGTTTTACCATCAAGAAATCAAAGCTCCGCGGAGTTGAATCTATGGGTATGATCTGTGCCGAAGACGAAATCGGTATCGGAAACAGCCACGAAGGTATCATCGTATTGCCGGCGGATGCTGTTCCGGGTACTCCCGCTAAAGATTATTTCAATATCAAAAGCGAATACGTACTGGAAGTGGATATCACCCCGAACCGTGCGGACGCCTGCTCACATTACGGCGTGGCCCGAGATCTGTATGCCTACCTGATTCAAAACGGCAAACAAGCCACTTTAAAACGTCCGTCTGTAGAAGCGTTTAAAGTGGATAACCATGATATGGACATCGCCATTGAAGTAGAGAATACGGAAGCATGTCCGCGTTATGCCGGAGTTTCCATAAAAGGGGTAACTGTAAAAGAGAGTCCCGAATGGCTGCAAAACAAATTACGCCTGATCGGAGTACGTCCTATCAATAATATCGTGGATATCACCAACTACATCCTTCACGCATACGGCCAGCCCCTGCACTGTTTTGATGCAGATAAGATTAAAGGTGGGAAGATTGTAGTGAAGACTGTTGCCGAAGGTACTACATTCGTTACTTTGGACGAAGTGGAACGCAAATTATCCGACAAGGACCTGATGATATGCAACACAGAAGAACCGATGTGCATTGCCGGTGTATTCGGTGGTCTGGATTCGGGAACAACCGAGCAGACAGTAGATGTATTTTTGGAAAGCGCTTATTTCAACCCGACTTGGGTACGTAAAACAGCCCGTCGCCATGGATTGAGTACGGACTCTTCTTTCCGTTTTGAACGTGGTATTGACCCCAACGGAACTATTTATGCATTGAAAGAAGCGGCTTTACTGGTTCAAGAACTGGCAGGAGGTACTATTTCTTCTGAAATTAAAGACAACTACCCTGCCCCGATAGCCGATTTTACAGTAGAGCTGAATTATGAGAAAGTCCACTCACTGATAGGAAAAACCATACCGGTGGAAACCATAAAGAGCATTGTCACCAGTCTTGAAATGAAGATTGTGAACGAAACACCCGGAGGCTTGACTTTACAAGTTCCCCCCTATCGTGTGGATGTGCAACGTGATTGCGATGTAGTAGAAGACATTCTCCGTATCTACGGATATAATAATGTGGAGATTCCTACTACCTTGAAATCCAGCCTGACCACCAAAGGTGAAGTGGATTACTCCCAGAAATTACAAAATCTGATTTCAGAGCAACTGGTAGGTTGTGGTTTCAATGAAATACTGAACAATTCACTGACCGCCGCTTCCTATTACGAAGGATTGGAAACATACAAGAACGAAAATTTGGTTTACTTGATGAACCCATTGAGTAACGATTTGAACGTGATGCGTCAAACTTTATTATTCGGTGGTTTGGAAAGCATCCAGCACAATGCCAATCGCAAGAACGCCGATTTGAAATTCTTTGAATTCGGTAACTGCTATTTTTATAACGCAGAAAAGAAAAACCCGGAAAAAGTGCTTGCGGCTTATGCTGAAGAATATCATTTAGGATTGTGGGTAACCGGCAAACGCGTCAGCAATTCATGGGCCCATCCCGATGAAAACAGCAGTGTTTACGAATTAAAAGCATACGTGCTGAACATCTTTACCCGTTTGGGATTGAATTTCGGCAACGTGGTATTCGGTAACCTGACCAACGATATCTATTCAACAGCCATCAGCGTACACACACGTGGCGGCAAGTTATTGGCCACCTTCGGCATCATCAGCAAGAAGATTCAAAAAGCATTCGATATAGACAATGAGGTATATTATGCAGAAATCAACTGGAAAGAACTGATGAAAGCCATCAAGTCGGCTAAAGTCAACTTTAAAGAACTTTCCAAGTTCCCGGCTGTGAAACGTGACTTGGCTTTGTTGATTGACAAGAACATACAGTTTGCAGAAATCGAAAAAATAGCCTATGAGACTGAAAAGAAACTGCTGAAAGAAGTAGAATTGTTTGATGTTTATGAAGGCAAGAATCTGGAACCGGATAAAAAAAGTTATGCAGTGAGCTTCTTGTTACAGGATGAAAGCGCAACACTGAACGACAAACAGATTGACAAGATCATGTCCAAACTGATTGCTAACCTGGAAAACAAACTAGGTGCAAAACTAAGATAATAATAAAATAACCATTATAAAACTACAATCCAATGGGAAGAGCATTTGAATATAGAAAAGCTACAAAGCTGAAAAGATGGGGCCACATGGCCAAAACATTTACAAGACTGGGTAAACAAATCGCTATAGCTGTAAAAGCAGGTGGTCCGGAACCCGAAAATAACCCGACCCTACGTGGTGTGATCGCTACTTGTAAGCGTGAAAACATGCCGAAGGATAACATTGAACGCGCCATTAAGAATGCAATGGGTAAAGATACCAGTGACTACAAAGGTATGACTTACGAAGGATATGGTCCTCACGGAGTAGCTGTATTTGTTGATACATTGACAGACAACACTACTCGTACCGTAGCAGATGTGCGTTCAGTATTCAACAAATTCGGTGGAAACTTGGGTACTACCGGTTCCTTAGCTTTCTTGTTCGACCATAAATGTGTATTTACTTTCAAGAAGAAAGAGGGAATGGATATGGAAGAACTGATCCTGGATTTGATTGACTATAATGTAGAGGATGAGTCGACGAAGATGAAGAAGAAGGAACTATCACCATCTATGGTGATCCGAAGAGCTACGCAGCAATTCAGAAACACTTGGAAGAATGTGGTTTCGAAGAAGTGGGTGGTGATTTCACATATATTCCCAATGACTTAAAAGATGTGACTCCTGAACAACGTGAAACTCTAGACAAGATGGTAGAGCGTCTGGAAGAATTTGATGATGTTCAGACCGTTTATACAAACATGAAACCTGCATCTGAAGAGGAAGAATAAAATGAAAATAACCTATAAGACGCAAGGCACTTGCAGCAGCCACATCGAAGTGGAAGTAGAAGATGACGTTATTCAACAAGTTTTCTTTTGGGGCGGATGCAATGGAAACTTACAAGGTATCAGCCGATTGGTGAAAGGAATGAAAGTGGAAGAGGTCTTACAGAAACTGGAAGGTGTAAGATGCGGAAACCGTTCTACTTCCTGTCCGGATCAATTATGTAAGGCGTTGCGTGAAATGAAACAATAAAAAAGAGGCTGTCTTATCTTGCATTCAAGTTTGAGACAGCTTCTCTTTTTTTCAATATATTATCTTACTTTATTTAGAATGATTGTAACCATTCACAAGCCGTTTCAGGATTATATTAGCTAAATTAGTATTTATCGATTGGGTATCGGTAAGATATAACATTTATTATACTTGACGTGATATTTACTCACGCTATCTTTTTATATCAGAAATAAAAAAATGTTTTATTCAAAAGCGACAATGAATAAACGATACTCCTCAAAAAGAAAGAGGCTTCCGTTTCCAGTTGCCTCTCTTTTCTTTTCGGATAAACGCTTTTATCCGTAAGTGTACTGACTTTCACAAGCAAATACTAACTATTAATCTTAAATCTATTACTATGAAAAACACATTATATTAACACGCGAATCGCATAGATTGTTCAACAAAAAGAAATGAAAAGAGTGTTAAATATATAACAAAGGGAGATCCAATTGTTTTTTAATGCAAGAATAACAATTAAGTCTGCTAAAAGTTGGAGAAACGGAAATACAAAAAACGTATCGTGATTTCACATAATCGTAACATAAGCAAAATCCAATACAATATAGATATATACTATAAAAGAGAAAGGATGCCATCAGGACACCCTTTCTCATCGCTCATTTGTAACTATAGAGAGTTAGACTCTCATTAAAAACGCTGTAAAATTAATAAAATAATTTTAGATGCAAAATTAGTTTTATAGAAAAATTCAAAAGGTATTCAAAGTTTAGATGAAAAAACAATTATTTATTGGCTAGAACTGAAAAACATCCATCACGAGCAATACCAAGATAATCTAAAAATAAATTCACTCCACTCATCAATGTCGTCTTAGGTATAGGAAAACCCTCGTTGATTTCATAGTGTTGTGCCAACAAGTTTCCCCCCGGACAAACAATTCCGGATTGGCTGGGCAAAACATATACATTTCGCATATAGTGGGGTTACGGAATCCCTTACTTACCATCATTTTCATTTCAGCATTTCCGGGAAGATGAAAAGCCAGCCCACCTTGGAGAACCCACTCAGTGCCCACATGTGAATGATAGTCAATCCGCATACCCACATTTAAAGACAACCAACCTTGTATATCCTACCGAACATCAATATAGCCGGCAAATTCATCTTGTTCCTGTCGCTACAATCCGATTCCATGATTCCCCTGCCCGTAGTGAATAGCCCGGGAACCTGTTCGGTCAAAGCAGGAAGCACGGAAGGTTGATAAGTATGTTCCAAATTTGCCTCCCTACCACCGAAATAGTCATCGGCAAATGCCGTATGTCCGTTTCATTCCGTGTTCCCGTAACCACCACTTCTTCTACCTTATAACTTCTCGTACGAGTAGTACCCTGCATATTTTCATGAACATGGAGCATGCTAACATTCATTATACCGACAGCACACAAACATGCAATAATCATTGTATTGTTTTTCATCTTCAAAGTTTTATCATACTTATTGTCTTCGTTTGCAAATTTACAATAAGGGAATGACATTCTTTGTAAATGAATTACAGGAATTACAACCTTAATTACTGACTATGGGCATCTTATGTCTTATCATTCGTATTTTAACGAACGAGCCGGTTTACTATAAATAACCTTCATGGTCTGTCCTGCTACAGTTAAGAAGGAAATAAGCAGCATCAATACGATAGGCAACAAGAAGAACCACACCTCCAGTTCCGTCCGGAACGGATAATGACTCAACCATGCATTCATGCTGAACCAAGCTACCGGCAAAGCAATCACAACCGCAATAATAATAGGAATAAAGAAACCTTTACCCAACTGATAAAACAAATTCCAACGAGATGCCCCCAATACTTTCCGAATGCCCATCTCCTTGGTGCGGACGGCACAAGAAAACATAACCAACACCCATAAACCTAAGCAAGAGATAAAAATAGCCAATCCGGTAAAACCTCCCATCAATACGCCGAAAGCCTCATCCTGACGGTACTGCCGGTCATAGAACTGGTCGAGGAAGAAATAATCAAAACTGGAATCCGCAAAGTAATTATTCCATATTTCTCCTATCTGTGATACTAATTCCGAAGGATCACCCGGTTTCATCACGACTGAGATATAACGCTGAGGAATCCAATCAATCTTATCTTTATGAAAAAGCATCACTCCTGTATAACCTTTATTCAACGCTTGCTGATGATAGTCCTTCACTACTCCGATTACCTGCATGGGCTCTCCTACCGTTTCAACAGCTATTTCCTCACCAATGGCATCATCATTATCCATATATCCTAACATACGGGCGGCTGTTTCGTTGATAACCAATTTATTCACATCGTCCCCATATTCCTCGGAAAAACCCCGTCCGGCTACCACCTCCAGTCCGTATGCATCTATATAGTCAGGGTCGCAACTTAACATTTCGTACAATCGGTTCTGCTTCAATGCATCATGCGCACGATGATTGGATAAAAACATGGCTACTTCTTCACCTGGTACAGCTCCGGAACAAGTTACTTTTGAAGCCAGCGGCAACTTTCTGATCGCTTTCCGCATGGCTTCCATCTTTGTTTTCATTCCCTCGGTAGGCCCGGGAAACTTGATTACCAAAATCTGATCGGTCTTTATCCCAAAGACTGGCGACGCATGTAATTGAGTTGTGCAAAAACAATCAGTGTACCACAAAGCAATATCATGGAGGCTGTATATTGTACAATAACCAATATTTTACGTGTATTCTCTCCGGCACGACTGTTCTGAAACTTACCTTTCAACAATACAATCGGCTTTTTGCGTAACAACGCACGCGCGGGATAGTAACCCGAGATATAAATACCGGCTACAAAAAGTAGCAAGACTAAAATGCCCCAATATTCGGTGAACCATACCGAGAAAGTGATGGTGCGTCCTACCAACTGATTGAATGCAGGAAGTAATAATTCGATTAGCCCGAGAGCAATGACAAAGGCAATCAGATTCATTACAAATGCCTCGAAAAGGAATTGATTGACAAGCTGTTTCGGGAAAGCTCCCACTACCCTGCGCACCCCCACCTCCTTTGCACGCTCCATAGAACGGGCAACTGTCAGGTTTATATAATTGATCCAAGCGATAATCAAAATAGCAATAGCTCCGAAAATCAATGCGATAATGGCCGAACGGTTCCCTTTCAACTCGGCTCATAACCTAATTGAGGATTAAGATGAATCTTCTCCAATGGCTCCAACCTCACTCCCCAAGTCTTGTTTTTCAATGCCTCTTCAGTTTTATACTTCTCGGCCAATTGAGGAAAAGCACGTTCTATCTCTTCTTTGCGCTCGGGCGAATCCAGCAATACATATGTATAGGCTTCATGTTTGTACCAATACTCCTGTACCCATTTAGGTAAGGTGGCATATGATAAAAGAAAATTATAATGTATATGCGAATTAGAAGGCATTTCTTTCATGACTCCGGTTACCTCACAAGACATTTTTCCCATATTACTGTTAAAGATAAGTATCTTCCCGACAGGTCTTCATCTCTGAAATATTTACGGGCAATCCGTTCCGTGATCACAACCTGGCCCGGCATGGAAAGACAAGAGGTGCGGTCGCCTTTCAGCAATTCAAAATCAAACAGACGGAAGAAACCGGGATCAGCGTAAGCTATTTCATTCTCACGCAAACACAATTCACCATATTTTACCAATTGCTCCGGTTGGATAATACATCCCACACGGGTATAATCCTCAATTCCCGCCAGATTTTCCTGCATGGCCGAACCATATCCAAATGAACTAGTCGCCCAATCATCCGTCAGAGCTTCCCCCTCATGAAAAGTACTTTGCACACGATAAATCCGGGCACTCTTACTATGCATCTTGTCAAAACTAAATTCAAAAGCAACGTAAGTAAGTATCAATAAGGCTGATGCCATGCCTACGGCCAAGCCGAAGATATTAATGAAGCTGAAACCTTTCCTCTTCATCAGATTACGCCAAGCGCTATTCCAATAATTTCGTATGATCATAAAATTTCAATTTTGGTATCAGATTCCATGGGGCGGTTACGATTCTCGGCAATAATCTTACCATCCAGCAAACGGATTATACGATGTGCATAAGCAGCATCACGCTGTGAATGGGTAACAATGATGATGGTGGTTCCCTGCTTGTTCAGTGTACTGAGCAGTTCCATCACTTCCACCCCATTGGTAGAATCCAAATTACCTGTCGGCTCATCCGCCAGCAGAAGTCGGGCATTGGTTACTACGGCACGGGCAATAGCCACACGTTGCTGTTGTCCACCTGATAACTGTTGCGGCAGATGATTGGCACGGTGCAGCATATTCACTTTTTCAAGCACTTCCTTTACACGCCTGTTACGTTCTGCCGGCTTTATATTAAGATAAACCAATGGGAGTTCAATATTCTCATAGACAGTCAGTTCATCAATCAAATTAAAGCTTTGGAAAATGAAGCCGATACTTCCTTTACGTAGAGCGGTCAGTTGGTTTTCATTCATTTTATCCACTCGCTTTCCCTCAAAGAGATAGGAGCCGAAGTAGGGGTATCTAATGTTCCAAGTATATTCAACAAGGTAGATTTTCCACAACCGGACGGTCCCATGATAGCGACAAATTCTCCCTTTCCAATCTCGAAAGTTACTTCATTCAATGCTTTGGTCTGCACTTCCTCGGTGCTGAACAACATAGAGAGGTTTTCTACTTTAATCATTCTTACGTGTGTTTTTTTATTCGTTTAAAATCAGTTTCTCATTATCTCCAAACAGTTCGTAACCGGAAATAATAACTTCTCACCGGAAGCCAGACCGTCAGTCACTTCATAAAACTGAGGATTCTGTCTGCCAATCTTAATAGGGCGTCTGACGGCAAATTTACCACTTTCATCCACAACATATATCCATCGCCCTCCGGTAATTTGGAAAAACCTCCCCGAGGAATCAGAACAGCCTTGACAGGATCGCCCAACTGAAGATTGATATGATAAGTTTGTCCGGCCCGGATATTTCCGGGACGCCCTGCTGTGAAACGGAAATCAGTACGAAACTGCCCGTCCTTCACTTCAGGATATACTTTGGTTACTTCTAATTTATAATTCTCGCCGTCACGGGTAAAGTCGGCAGGAAGTTCCTGAACGACACGCTCCACATAATGCTCGTCAATCAATGCCTGTACCTTCAGATCAGCAGTAATAATCTGCCGATATGTTCTCCGGCAGAAATGGATTGTCCGATTTGTGCTTCAAGATTACCCACCTGTCCGTCTATGGGAGCTTTCACTTTCAGATTTTCAAGACGTTCACGTACCAATGCCAGACTTCGTTTCATATTCATAATATTCTCGTCCAAGCTGGATATCTGAGTCAAACGAAACAAACTATCCTGACGGATCCGTTCATCCAATACCGACAATTGTTCTTTTGCCGCTTCATACTCCTCCGTAGCCTGGAGATAATCCTCCCTCGCTATCAATTGCTCCTCCATCAGCCGCTTGTATTGCCCGTAACGACGTTTCTTTATAAGAAAGTCTTTCTGCATACCGATACGGTCCTGCTTCAGGCTTAACCGTTCCTGCTCCATACTGATACGGGTATTACGCAACTCGTTTTCCTGATAGGCCAAATCAGCTTCACTTTGCATGATACCAATATTCAGCAGCGGATTACTCAGACGCAAAATCGCATCCCCTTTCTTTACCATTGCTCCTTCCTCATGAAGGCGTTCCTCCACCCTTCCGCCTTCTATAGCATCAAGGTAAATCATGCGGCTGGGAAGTACTTGGCCAATCACGCGGATATAATCATTAAACTCATTTTCTGTAACTGTAGCGATAGTGATACGGCTTTTGTCAATGGTCATGGAAGAACCGGTATCACGAAAAATAAAATAGAGAATGAGTACCAGTATGAATAATACTCCCGTACCTCCATAAATCTGCTTGGGAGTGAAACGCTTTTTACGTTCAATTAGTGTGTCCATATTTTTAGTGGTTAATAAAACTTCCTGTTTGATAATACATAGCCAGTCGTGATGTCAGTTCGTACTGCAAACGTACTCTTATTTTTTCCGCTTTAGCGGCAAGCAGGCGATTTCGCGCTCCATCAGTTGGAATACGGAAACAAGCCCTTCCTCCCACTTCCTTTCTGTTTCTTTCAGCACTTGTGTTTCGGCTTTTACCTGTAGGACAGCCTGTCGATGTTCTTCCCATCCCGAATGTAATGAAAGTACAATTTGTTCCGTTTCATTACGTAAATGCAGTTTCTCTTCCTCTATATTGTTCCGCACTCGCTGCAAATTCAATTTCTTCTTCTTTACTCCGGCATACCGATCCAATCCGCTAAGAATAGGAAATGAAATACCTACTCCTATATATTTATTCCAATGGTCACGCAATTGATGTAACGAGAACAAGGAATTATAAAATCAGATCCCCATGAAAAACGGGCGAAGATGGTGGGGCTGAACTGCCCAAGGGCCACAGCATACTCCTTACGGGCTGCTCGTTCCCACATCTCCATCCGTTTATAATCCGGCAACGCGTGTACAGATTGTAAATAGATTTCCTCTATTTCTACCTGAGGCATTAATAAGGGTGTATCTTCACCAGCTGATAAGGAAACAGACAAAGTATCTCCCTCTTTCATTCCTACTATTTCTTTCAAATAAAGGAAAGACATCTGACTATTTTTTTCATACGAACGTTTCTGAACACATCTCCTTGATGACGTGCTTTCACCTCCTGCAAGTCCGAAAGCGACTTCAAGCCCAGTTCTACGAAAGTTTCCGTCTGCTTCAGATAACGTTCTCCCAAACGAAGCTGCTCAGCGGCCAATTCTGAAAGCTTTTTATCCAATGCCGCTTTATAATAGGCTTCGGCTACCTGATAAGCCAGATCATTTTGCTTTGCCAAATGATCCCATTCCTTCTCTTTTTTAGTCCAATGTGTATATCGCAAACGATTAATCCGGGCAAACCCTTCAAATAAAGAAAGAGTGATATCCATTCCTATAGTCCCTTGATTATACGAATCGGCAGTGTATCCATTGGTATCCGGATCGACAGAACGCCCGATGTGCCTGCCTACTTCCGCCTGTACTGAAACATGAGGAAGAAATTTACCCATGGCAGCCACATAGTCTGTACGTGCTTCCTTTACGTCTATCCGGATATTCTTGAAACCGGGATTATGTTCCCAGGCATAGCGTATGCAATCGTCCAGTGTACTTTGCCCACACACAGGCAAAGACAAACTCGACAACAAACACACAATTATCAAATTATTTTTCATTTTACTTTGGTTTAGACACAGAATAGAGATCAAATGGTATGCCAAAACAAACGACATACTAATAATCAACGAGTTACAAAAGAAGTCATAAACTGATCGTCCAATTTTTAGACGGTATAACGTCCAAATTATAAACACCGCAAAGCCAGGGCGATCCAAGAGAAATATTGAAGCACGGATAAAACGGACTGAAGACGCATTCCAAGTGTCAAACCGCCCCTACGGTAAATAAAAGCATTACAGAAAATAATAAAAAATGTCCAATAATTGGACACCTCATTTGCAGGAACAGTCAAAAGCAGATATCTTTAGCCTCTGAAAGCAAAATGCTATGGAAAAAGGAACAATTTTAATAGTAGATGATAATAAAGGAGTATTGGCCTCGCTGGAACTGTTGCTGGAAACAGAGTTCAGCGAAATAAAGACAGCCCATCATCCGAATCAAATTATATCTATTCTGAATACCTCTCCGGTAGATGTAATTATTCTTGATATGAATTTCTCAGCAGGAATCAATAACGGCAACGAAGGGTTGTATTGGCTGAAACGAATCCGCGAGATAGCTCCTGCACTACCCGTAGTCATGCTTACGGCATACGGGGATGTGGAACTGGCGGTAAGAGCTTTAAAGAATGATGCGACCGATTTCTTGTTGAAGCCTTGGGACAACCGGACCTTGGTATGCAAAATAAAAGAAGCTTTCGGAAGTGGTAAGAAAAGGAAAAACAGAGTCCCCGATAGAAGCCAATCACCAATGATTGTGGGGACATCTCCTGCCATGCAGCAGTTAATGAAAATGGTAGTGAAAGTGGCACGCACAGACGCCAATATCTTGATTACCGGAGAAAACGGAACGGGAAAAGAGATGCTGGCACAAGAAATACACCGGCTTTCCACACGACGGGAACATACTATGGTAACGGTAGATATGGGAGCAATCAGTGAATCTTTATTCGAAAGTGAGCTGTTCGGGCATGAACGCGGTTCTTTTACCGATGCTACGAGAGTCGACCGGGAAAGTTTGAAGCGGCATCCGGCAGTTCCCTGTTTATGGATGAAATAGGAAATCTCCCTCTAGCCATGCAGGCAAAGTTGCTCACCGTATTACAAAACCGAAAAATTACACGCATCGGCAGTAATAAAGTCATCCCAGTGGATATCCGGCTGCTTTCAGCTACTAACAAGAATATTCAGGAGATGGTGGATTCCGGGACTTTCCGTGAGGACTTATTGTACAGACTGAATACCATCCACCTGGAAATTCCGCCTTTGCGGGAACGAGGGAACGATATACATTTATTCATTGATTATTTTATGCAACGTTATGCCGCCAAATACGAAAAAAAAGATATTTCCTTGCATGAACATGCTTTGGAGAAATTATGTTCTTATCATTGGCCGGGAAATATCCGGGAATTACAACATGCCATCGAGAAAGCGATCATCTTATGTGAAGGAAATGTCATCCGTCCTAAAGACATTTTCGTAAAACAAACCTGGAACCCTCAATTCTCCACTACCGTACCCAATCTGGAAGAAGTGGAACGTCAGGCCATAGCAACAGCTATCCGTCAAAACGATGGAAATCTGACGGCAACAGCCGAACAGTTAGGCATCAGCCGCCAGACACTTTACAATAAGATAAAACGCTTCAAGCTCTGATAATCATGGTATTCAGCAAACATCTATATATGGTTATCCTGAGCTACATCTTATTAATAATCGCTGTGGCCGGAGCAGGGATCGCACTTGTCATTACACATACCGCCCTCATTCTTGGCAGTCTGCTATTCATCTTTTCGCTTTTTTTAATCGGAGCTTTGGTAAAACGGTTGAATAAGTTCAATACCAAAATAAGGATATTTCTGGATGCGGTGGAAGATAAAGAGAACATGATATTGTTCAACGAGCAATCGGCAGATAAAGAAATGAATGCACTGAGCCATTCACTAAACCGGATCAATGAATTGCTTGCCACAACGAAATCGCAGAGCCGGATACAGGAGAACTTTTATTACTCTTTACTGGAAGAAGTACCGAATGGAGTGCTAGCGTGGAACTCCGAAAAGAGAGTCATATTTGTGAATGGCGCAGCTTTACGTTTGCTGGGAGTTGAGCCAATCATATTCCTCCGCCAACTGGAAGAGCAATATCCGGCCTTGAAAGATTTCATAGCCCATAGAAATGTGGAAGATTCTTTTCTTTTACAATCCAACTCAAAAAAACAGCTGTCACTATCCATGAACCGGATGAAACTAAATTCAGAAACGATTACCCTGTTGGCTATCAAAGATATCAGCAATGAACTGAGTGAGAAAGAAAGTGAGTCATGGAGCAAACTGACCCGGGTGCTTACTCATGAAATAATGAATACCATCGCTCCTATTGTTTCCCTGTCACAAACACTTTCATTGCGTCCTGGTACGGACGAGAAAGTAATACGAGGACTTGGAGTGATTCGTGAACAGAGCGAAAGATTGATGGAATTCACAGAATCATACCGACGCTTATCGTATATGCCGGAACCGAAAAAGAAGCGATTCTCACTGACCGATTCATTGCACAATCTGGGTCTGTTGCTACAATCTGATTTTGAGAATGCCCATATCCATTTCATTCTGCGCAGTACCCCTTCTGACATATATATTGAGGGCGATGAGAAGCAACTCTCTCAAGTTTTCTTAAATCTGCTGAAGAACAGTATGCAATCATTGGAAGGAAAGACAGACGGACAAATAGAAGTAACACTGGAGGTAACAGACAAACTTTATATAAAACTACTTGACAATGGGCAGGGAATCCCTATGGAGTTACAAGAAAAAATATTCGTTCCTTTCTTTACTACAAAAACAGAAGGGACGGGAATCGGGCTTAGTCTGTGCCGGCAGATTATAAAAAGACATGGGGGCAATCTCTATTTACAGGAAAGCGGACAAGGAAGAACTCTGTTTGTTATTGAATGGCCCATAGTTCCTTTTATTCCGAAATAACAGAGCTCATCACAGGATTACTCTGATTAACACAGATTATTCTTAAAAGTAAAGTGGAAATATAAAATAATAACCACTTATCTATAAACCAGCGTTAACCTAAGTAATCCGTAATGAAACATTTTTTATTTCTTTACCTTCAGTTCATAAAGGTCATGCCTGCGGTCACGCAAATTGCGCACACTGCCATACGTATGCAATTCATTCAACAGATTCAGATCAACATCCGAAACCAGAATCATTTCGGTATTCGGAGTCGCCTCAGCCCGTTTACCATCAGTAGGGAAAGCGAAATCACACGGAGTAAATACACCAGACTGTGCATACTGAATATCCATATTGTGTACACGCGGCAAATTACCCACACTACCGGCTATAACGACAAAACATTCATTCTCGATAGCCCGTGCCTGAGCACAAACACGCACACGAGAATAACCGTTCTGAGTATCAGTCAGGAATGGAACAAACAGAATCTGCATTCCCTGATCGGCCATGATACGAGAAAGTTCGGGAAATTCCACATCATAACAAATCAAAATACCAATCTTAGCGCAATCCGTATCAAAAGTCTGCACCATCTTACCACCCGAAAGACCCCAACTCTTTATCTCATCGGGAGTGACATGTACCTTTTCATACATTTCGTATGAACCGTCACGCCGTACTAAAAAACCAACATTATAAAGCCCTCCGTCCTCTTTTACGTATGGCATACTACCCGTAATGATATTAATATTATAACTGATAGCCAAATTGATAAAACGGTCGCGAACCTCTTCGGTATATTGTGCCAAACCACGAATGCTCTGGCTTCTCCCAAATGATTGAACTTGGCCATCAACGGCGCATTGAAATATTCCGGAAAAAGAACAAAATCACTCTTATAATCGGAAACGGCATCTACGAAAAACTCAACCTGCTCAAATACATCATCCAATGTTTTATAAGGGCGCATCTGCCATTGCACTAACCCTACACGTACAGTGGTTTTCTTATCCACATAATCCTGCGTAGGCTCCTGATAATAAATATTATCCCATTGCAACAAAGTGGCACAATGCTTGGATTCTTCGTCATTGGGAAGATAATTCTTCATGACACGACGCACATGAAAATCATTGGAAAGCTGAAATGTCAATACTGGATCATAAATCTCACGGGAACGCACCTTATCCAAATATTCCTTAGGACGCATCGTATCCGCATACTTATAATAATTAGGAATACGACCACCGAACATGATCGCTTTCAGATTCAGTTTCTCGCATAATTCTTTCCGGTACTCATACATACGGCGTGCCAGACGCAAACCGCGATAATCCGGATGGATAAACACCTCGATACCATACAAAATATTCCCTTCCGGATTATGCGTACAGAAAGTTTCATTACCAGTTACTTTGGCATAGGTATGATCTCCCTTTACCATATCATAGTCTACAATAATAGAAAGAGCACATCCCACTATCTTATCGTCTACCACCGTTACTACTTGCCCTTCCGGAAAAATTCGGATAAGCGTTTCTATTTGCTCGTGTGTCCAAAACACATCCTTATCCGCATACACCCGTTTGAATGATTGTGATAATTGGATGTAATCTTCGATCTGTAATTCCGGACCTCTACTTTATTAATTTTATGCATCGGTTCCATAATGATTCTCTTATTTATATTTTAAAACAGCGGTGCAAAGGTAGGACAAATTATAAAACAATGTTCTCCCAAACAGAAAAGATAAAGAGAATATCACTCAGTATGAAAGAAAATATCTATGAACTTTTCATAGGATTTTCAGAAAACTTTTTGTTATCTTTGGAAAGTTAACCAAAT
>ENA-OQJH01000571-OQJH01000571.1-human-gut-metagenome-genome-assembly--contig:-NODE-571-length-19458-cov-2.478558_pt1 | contig 19458 bp, 19 predicted proteins | sample MGYA00242597_ERZ504763 | MGnify/ENA primary metagenome ERZ504763 (study PRJEB26092, sample SAMD00036359) | human gut metagenome | host: Homo sapiens | study: EMG produced TPA metagenomics assembly of...
CGAACCGACAAACAGGTAAGTTCCGTTATACAGAAGTCCATCTACAATTGGCAGTTTTGGTGGATATGCGGTATCGTATAATTCCATCATGGAAACTGTTTCCAGATCATCTTGATTCTTTTTATTTGCTGATTTTGCTGTATTTTCCGCATTATTTGTGGCTTGCAGATTGCCCTTACCGGGCAAATCTGCTATACTTTGGTTGGTTTTTAAATTTTCTAATGGCTGTTCCACATCTGCGCCAACAGATGCAATCGGAGCAGTCATTTTTTCTTTTGCTGTCATTCATTTTCCCCTTTCAATCCATACAATGTCTCTGCGACCAATCTCAGGGTACTCAACAACTCTTCGTTTTCCTCACTGCATTTTTCCAGATGTTTCAATTCTTCATAAATCTCTGCCATCTGATTTCGCAATGCTTTATACACTCTTGGATTTCCCTGTATCACAATTTCCCGATCAGTTAATCGTTTTGTGATATAGTCCTGCTTGCTAAGTCCTGACAATCGGACACATGCATCAATCTGCTCTGCTTCTTCCGGTGATACCCGGAATGCTACGATTTTGTTTCTCCATCTTCCTTTACTGTCCAGATTCTTCTCCATTTGATTTTCCATCCTTTCAATATCCAACTGTTCTGCCATCTGTGTCTGCTCACTTGGAAACAGATGCGCATATCGGTAAGTGATATCAATGCTCTCATGTCCCATTCGATCTGCGATTGCCAATACCGTAAATCCCATATTGATCAATAACGATACATGGGAATGTCTCAAATCATGCACACGGATTCGCTTCACCCCAGACACTTTTGATCCTCTGTTCATTTCATGATGCAGATAAGATTTGGAAATCGTGAAAATCCGTTCGTCCTCTTTCGGCTCATACAGCATTTTCAGATAATCCTGCATCTCATCACACAAAAACTGTGGCATCTTAATGGTTCGATTACTTTTTAACGTCTTTGGTGGTGTAATCACATCTTCCCGGTGCAGTCTCTGATAGGACTTGTTAATCCGTAGTGTATGCGTTTCAAAATTGAAATCTGCCGGTGTAAGTGCTAATAACTCGCCCATGCGAAGCCCACACCAGTAAAGTATTTCAAACGCATAATAGGAAACAGGCTTGTCCATCATGGCATCTGCAAATTTCAAATATTCTTCTTTTGTCCAGAACAGCATTTCCCGGTGTTCCTCTTTTCCCATATTTCCTGCTTTCTGTGCCGGATTAGATGGAAGATGGTAAAAATTAACTGCATGGTTGAAAATAGCACTTAACTGACTATGAATTTTCTGCAGATAAGAGGCGGAATACGGCTTTCCATTCGGCTGCCGGATCGCAAGCAATTCATTCTGCCATGCAATAATGTCCCTTGGCTCAATTTCTCCTATTTTACGCTTTCCGAAATAAGGAAGAATTTTAGTTCTGGCAATATTTGTCTTCGTTCCCCAGGTATTATCACGAATTCGATTTTGCATATCCTCCACATAAATCTCATAAAAGCTTTCGAAAGTCATATCCAATTTGGCTTCTTTCTTCAGCAATAGCTCTCGTTCCCACATCTGCGCTTCTCGTTTTGTAGGAAATCCTCTTTTGGATGACTGGTGCGTTTCTCCTGTCCAATCGGTATAACGATAGACTACTCGCCACTTTCCAGTGGCATTATCTTTATGAATACTCATACAAATTCTCCTCTCTTTCTCTTACATTTCGCTGTAACATACTTTTTTGCGGAAATAATTGGTGTTTACTCTGCCAGCTACCGTAAGATAACCCAGCTTCTGTAATTCTTCATTTAGCTGTTTGATAATCTTATAAGCATAAGACTTGGAAACTCCCATTTCCGCTGCAACTTCTTCTACTGTCATAAAAGTTCTGTTCGTCACATCGCATCTCTCCTTTCATTCTTAACGCAATTTGTTTAGGTTGCTACATTTGCATGATACTAAACATTTTTATTTAAGTCAAGTAGTTTGGTGAGAATATTAAATTTTTTTGTTTAAGTTCTTCTTGCTATCCAAAATTGCTCATGCTATACTGAACCTAAACAGAATTGTTTTATTTTCTATCACGATTAATTATGGCAACACGAATGACCACTATAAGGAGGCAAACAAAAATGGCAATCGGACAACGTATCAAATTTTTCGCAACCGCAAAGGCATGACACAAAAGCAACTTGGAGAACAACTGGGATTCATGGGAAAAACCTCTGATGTCCGCATGGCTCAATATGAATCTGAAGCTAGAGTTCCGAAAATTGATCTTGTAAAACAAATGTCTCAGATCTTCGATGTCAATACTCATGCTTTAACAGTGCCGGATATTGATACTCACATAGGTCTGATGCATACACTATTTGCACTGGAAGATATATATGGTCTAAAGGTAAAAAAATGTAGATGGACAACCTCATCTCTGCCTTGACTCTTCCATATCTGCTCCCGGCTCATCTGTCGATGAAATGCTTCGTGCATGGATGGAACAATCTGACAAATTGGAAAACGGTGAAATCAGCAAGGAAGAATATGATGAATGGAGATATAAGTACCGGAACTGGATACTTACCAGAAACGTGCCAAGATACCCTCTCAGGAACTGAGTGATTACCTCTTAAAAGAATTGACTAAAAAAGAAAATTAAGAAAAAAAGAAAACCTTACCGATATTCAGTTTTTTACTTCTGAAAATCAGTAAGGTTTCTTTATATACGTTATGAAATAAAATTTCTATCTCTTGAATAATCACAAAATGTTGCCATTTTGTTGCCAATTACTAAACAAATTTGTTTTCAACCCTCATAAATACTGGATTCTTATGATTGTGTGGATTATTCAAACTCAATCGTTCCCGGCGGCTTACTTGTCAGATCATACATAACTCTATTCACGCCTCTAACTTCATTGATAATTCTGCTCATTACCTTATTAAGCACTTCATACGGAATCTCTGCTGCTTCCGCAGTCATAAAATCAACTGTATTCACCGCTCTGAGTGCAATAGCATAATCATAAGTTCTCTCATCGCCCATAACACCGACGCTTCTCATGTTTGTAAGCCCCGCGAAATACTGGCCGATACTTCTATCTAATCCTGCATTTGCGATTTCCTCACGGTAGATGGCATCCGCATCCTGCACGATTTTCACTTTTTCAGCGTTCACTTCTCCGATGATGCGGATACCAAGTCCCGGACCGGGGAATGGCTGACGGAACACAAGATATTCCGGAATTCCTAATTCTAATCCGGCTTTTCTCACTTCATCTTTGAAAAGATCTCGCAACGGTTCTATAATTTCTTTAAAATCAACATAATCCGGCAAGCCGCCTACATTATGATGCGACTTAATAACCGCAGACTCGCCTCCAAGACCGCTTTCTACTACATCCGGATAGATTGTTCCTTGCACAAGAAAATCAACTGCACCTATCTTCTTTGCTTCTTCTTCAAATACACGTATAAATTCTTCACCGATAATTTTACGTTTTTCTTCCGGCTCTTCCACACCTTTTAATTTTGCATAAAATCTTTCCTGAGCATTGACACGAATAAAATTGAGGTCATACGGTCCTTCCGGTCCGAAAACGGCTTCAACTTCATCGCCTTCATCTTTTCTCAGCAAACCATGATCGACAAATACGCAAGTAAGCTGCTTTCCGATTGCTTTTGACAACATAACTGCAGCAACAGAAGAATCTACGCCTCCCGAAAGAGCGCACAGCACTTTCCGTCTCCGACTTTGCGCGGATTGCTTCAATCGTGCTTTCTACAAACGCATCCATCTTCCAATCTCCGGTACAGCCGCACACATTTTTCACGAAATTATTGATCATCTTCGTTCCTTCTACTGTATGAAGCACTTCCGGATGAAACTGAATTGCATAAAGCTTCTCTTCTGCATTTTCTGCGGCAGCTACAGGACAGTCTGCCGTGTGTGCGGATATTTCAAATCCCGGAGCAATTCGGGAAATGTAATCGAAATGACTCATCCAGCAAATTGTAGATGGTGAAACATTATCAAAAATCTTTGAAGAAGTTTTATCAATCAAAACCTCTGTTTTTCCATATTCTCTCACATCTGCTTTCTTCACTTCCCCGCCAAGAACATGCATCATAAGCTGTGCACCGTAGCACAAGCCAAGTACCGGAATGCCCAGTTTAAATAATTCCTCTGTATAGGTAGGTGAATCCGGCAGATAGCAGCTATTCGGTCCTCCTGTCAGGATGATTCCCTTCGGATTCATGCTTTGATCTTTTCAATATCTGTTTTGTAAGAATAGATCTCGCAGTATACATTACATTCTCTTACGCGCCTGGCAACAAGCTGGTTATACTGTCCGCCGAAATCAAGCACGATCACAAGTTCATTCTTCAAGATTGTCCTCCTGTTTAACACGGCATGATAACCGCTTTTTATGTACTCATTATAGTTGGGCGTTTCCGTTTTTACAAGTGCAACAAAATTCCCAACGTATTTTATTATACGTCAGGAATTTATTATTCTCAACTATTTTGTAGTTTCCATCGTTTCGGTTTTAATTCGGTTTTAATTCAAGTTCTATTCATGTTTTATTTGCAAGATTGTAATTTCAAGATTCGGACAACCTTTCATACACATCTCTTTAAACATAAAATTTCTTATGCTGCATATTTTGCAATTTCTCTGCAAAGTTCTTCACAGTCATCTGTGTACATCTGCAAAGCAATTTCATTATTAATACCAAGATGCATAATTCCAAGTAATGACTTTGCATCTACGACTACATGTCCTTTTTTCATATCCATGTCAAATTCATACTTGGAGACCGTGTTTACAAAATCAAGAATCTCATCAGGATGCTTGAATGTAATCTTCATTTCACTCATTTTTCACCTCTCCTTTGAATATTTATGCGAAATTTAATTGTTTTTATATTTTTAGAATATTTTCTTTCTATTTTTCCCTAAAAACAATCATCTGTAATTTCCAGACCTCATATTATCATATTTTTCCAAAGTTAAAAGGGTGAATTTCTTTATAAAAGAGTACTTTTTTAATGCATTTATCGTATCAGCAATGCGCCGATTTACGGAATTCACTTGGCAGTACGCCCACTTCATCTTTGAATACTCTGCTCATGTATTTGCATCTGAATATCCTGCCAATTCCGCAATCTGATTCAATTTCAGTTTCGTGTTGGTAAGCAGTTCTTTGATTCGTTCTATTTGTAATGTACGAACCATTTCTTTAAAGCCTACCCCGATTTCTTTTTTAAACTGACTGCTCAAATATTCTTCTGATACAAATAATTTATCTGCCATTTCTTCCAAGGTAATCCCCTGATCGTATTCCTTTTTTACCATCTGCAGCGCTTTTTGAATCAGCGGACTTAAATCGGCATTTTCGTTTTCTTCCTCTGCCTGAAAATTCAGTGTCCTGAAAAATAATTCTACCGCGGCGCGAATTTCTCCCCAACTCATCGCCTTCGCAATATCCTGCATGCTTTTTTGCACCTGCAGTTCCGAATGAATTTCTCTTTTCAGCTTATATGCGTTCAAAACAGCCATGTTAAAACGAATCAAAACTTCTTTTATCTGACTCGGACTATGCGGGTCGCGTTTACACAGATCATACAACGTATAATAACACTTTATGATTTCTTTTCGATTGGAAATAACTGCCGACCGGCGCAGCCTGTTCTCCAGTTCTGCCGGATATTTAAGAGGAACGATTTCCATAGATTCTACATCCTCGCGTCTGATCAGATCTCCTCTGTCAAAGAAAAGATTCCACTCCCGTATCATCCGTAGATTTTTAAGTGATACATTCAACATTTCTAAATGCTGCACATCCTCCCACAAACAGACCAGTTCCCCTCGGATCATTCCGCTTAATCGTGACACTACCTCATTTTTGAAAAAAGGATACCGTATTGTTTTTTTCTCCGGTCCATATATGATCACAGTAAAAAGATGCCATTCATCAATAGGAAGCACACAAACCGAAAATTCTTGATTCTGTCCAAGTTTTTCTAATATTTTTTGCGTCATCTCCCTCTGCTCCATATAGCCGTTTCCAAGCCATACCACAAACAGGTTTCCGCGATCGGCAAGCGTAAATCCATACTTTTCGTGTGTAATTCCGTCAACAATCTCATCTCTGTGGATCTGTCCGTTTAAACATGCCATAAAAATATTTCTACGGAAAGAGCTGTTTCTATCACAAGTTCTCCCGCCAACTTGTCCTCAATCATCTGCAGCGCTTTTGCAATTTGCACTTTTTTCACCGGTTTCAGCAAATATTCGTCCACTCCAAAACTAATTGCCTGTCTTGTCCTGTCAAAATCATTATCTTTTGTAATTACAAGCACTCTGCTGTGAATTTGCTCAGACCGTATCTTTTTCAAAAGTGGCAAACCGTTTTTCCCCGGCAGTTCAAGATCCATGATAATAAGATCCGGGCGTTCTTTCACGATTATCTCACACCCTTTCCGTCCGTCTGCCGCTTCCCCGACAATTTTGCACCCTGATTTTATTTTATGTGTCTCAACACTGTGTTTATAGCTTGTTTAATGACTTCTCTGGATGTCTCTTCGCTGTCAACTATTACGATCCTCATTCGTCACCTCCGCCTAAATATAACCTTCGCGTTTATCTCTTACTGCTAATTCGTACCTTACTGTATCTTTCTAGTATATTCGGCTCTGACTCGATTTGTAAAGAACTTTCACTTCTATTCAGATAACATTTTGTGCAAATATTTTTCCCGCGTAGCCATCCCTCCCCGAATATGACGTTCTGACTTATTCGTATCCAATACCTTTCGCGCCTCTTTTGCTAAAGCCGGTTGATCTGTATGAGTCGTTCGGTTACATCTTTATGTACCGTACTTTTACTGATCCCAAACTGTTTTGCTGTCTGCCGCACCGTTGCATTATTATCTATAATATAAGCTGCAATCTCAACGGCTCTTTCTTCGATATAATCTTTCAAAATATTCCCCTGTAAACATCGTTTTTACAATGTATGCCGCAAGCTGCAGAGGTATGTATTGAACTGTTATTTCCTTTATATCATCTACTTAGGATCTCTGTCTGTCGTCCTAACCATTTTTTATAAGTCGCTTCAATCAGAAATGCCCCCAGCGGTGCTGTAATCAAAATCGCAGTTACCGCAACCGTCAGCACAATATTACCGCAGGACAATCCCATCGCAAGCGGTACGCCGCCGATAGCTGCCTGAACAGTGGCTTTCGGCATATACGCGATCACGCAAAACATCCGTTCTTTCATTGTAAGCTTCGTTTTCAGCAAACATAAGAATACTCCCAACATCCGAAATACCAAAACCGCAAAAATCAAAACAATAGATACAACTCCCGCCGACACTGCATACCGGATATCCACAGTTGCTCCGACAAGTACGAAAAGCATCACTTCTGCGCCGACCCAAAGTTTATTGAATTTTGCCGACAATCGCTTCGCCACGTTTTTTCTCTTCTGCTGCAAAGCAATTCCCATTGTCATAACCGCGATTAAAGATGCGAATGGAATGACAGATGCAAATTCATCTTCAAATGTAACTAACAAAAAGGAAACACACACAAGAATAATAACTTTTGAAGTATCTCTTATATGAATCTTTTTAAAATATTCTGCAGAGAGAAATCCGATAAGAAATCCTGCTAAAGCTCCGACTGCAATCGAAATCGGAATATTGATAAAGTCCACTGCCGAAACTTGATCGCCCTGCGCTAATCCTGTAAATGCCGTAAACATTACGATCACAAACACATCGTCAACCGATGCTCCTGCAAGAATCATCTGAGGGATGCTCTTCTTTACACCGTATCCTTCCTCCATCAGTTTCAACATTTTCGGCACAATAACTGCCGGAGAAACCGCGGCAATGACCGTTCCCATAATAGCGGCATCCAAAATCGAAATTCCAAGCAGCTTAGGCGCTAATAAGACCATTCCTCCTATTTCAAAACATGCCGGAACAAAACACATTAAAACAGCAGGACGTCCCACCTTTTCAGATCATTAAGATCTAATGACAATCCCGCTCTCATTAAAATAATAATAAGAGCGATCCTTCTTAGATCCGATGAAATATTCAAAATAGAAGCGTCGATCACGTCCAATACATATGGCCCAAGTACAATTCCCGTTACAATCATTCCGAACAAACTCGGCAGATGAATCTTTTTACAGATCCACCCCATAGACATACCGACTAAAAACATCATGGCAATACTGATCAGCATAACCCCATCCTCCTTCTCTGACAAACCGGAATAAAATAAAGAAGTCCACTTTGCCACCGCCTCTCCTCACTCATGAACACTTTGACGCTTTGCCACCTCCGAAACGCCGCAAAGCGGTAAACTTCCTTATTGCGGCGTGTGCATTCTTCGGAAACGTTTTATTCTATGGGAAATGCAAATTTCCTATAGAATAAAAAAGCTGATAATTCCTGCGTCAAAATGCAGAAGTCATCAGCCAAATCAGCGGTTTTAGTTTCATCACTAAGGGAGAACTTCATTCCCATAGTCAGATTGTATCAAAGTTACTGCTTTTGTCAACTATTTTCTCAAACGCTTTTCCCTGACAAAAGACAGTAAAAGGCAGAAAAGCCCCCGGCAGCGCGCCTGCTGACAACGCCTGCGGGGATCTCTTAATGTTTCATATCAGACTAATTACTCTCCCCAACTTCCCATTATACTATCATCTGTAAAATTATCACCTTGTTGGGGTTCAGTACCTCCATTACCCGACATAGTAACTACTTCTTCTCTGTTGAATTCGATCATCTCCATCATCGGAGTTTCGTATTTTTCTTTCACTTCCATACCTCCTCATCTTCTTTTCTATATATCTTTTAGTCTTCTTTTAAATATTCATCCTGCTCCGGTAAGTTTACTTCCGCTTCAGCAAGATTTTCATCCTGCGCTGCTTCCTGCTCCTGGTCTTGTACAGGTGTCTGCTCTACCATAGTAGCCGCTGCGCCGTCATATGTCAAGAGCCATGTTAACGTCGGATAGCCTTTTTCCGCAACAGAACTGAAATCCCATGCATTCGGATCTGCCTGTGCCGTATTGTCATTAAAAGAAAGCGTATCACGATACAACTCTACATTATTGATATTATCTATTGTCAGCAGTGTACCGCTTTGACTCGTTGCATCTGTAACGTTAGACCTTCCTGTTTTTCCTGTAACTTCATAACATAAATTCAAATTATTTTTTGTAACAGCCTTAAGATCTTTGCCTAAAAACTTATAATTGTTTCCTGAATTTCCTATGGAAATACATCTGTCAAGATACCAACGATTATCATATTGGAGACTTGTATTAACATCTCCTACAAATCCGCTTTTTTCTGTCCACGAATCCGGTTTATTGGATCTCGCTTCCACATTACTTATCACATTTCTCACAACTGCCGCTTTTACTTGTCCGGCAACTCCACCCTGCTGATTATTATCCATAATAATCTTACCTTCTACGTAGGAATCTTCAAATTTGGAATTATAACCTGATAAACTTCCGACTGCTCCTCCGACAAGATTAAATCTTCCAGTTCTTCTTCGCTAAGTCCACTGTTGATATCAATTCCTTCCAACCAAACTTTTCCGATATAGGTTTCATTTACCAAACCACCCAAAGCGCCTGTATTTCCTCCGCCGTTTAGCTTCACGCAGTTCATATATATAGTTTCTAACCTTCCGTTGCTAACTTCACGTGCGAGTCCGTTTGCCTCTGCAAGTACTGGTTTTCCTTGCCAATCAAAAATATCCTTGTACCCTGCATTCACAAATACATTCTGCACACGCAGATTTTTCACGACTGCTTTTTTGCTTGACGTTCCGCTGATGGAATCAAACAGCGATGCTCTTAACCCGTGGATCACCTGATTATTGCCATCCAGTTCTCCTTCAAAGCGCTTCATAATATAGGACGTCTGACCTTCTGCGAGTTTTACCTGCTCCAGTGAAATATTATTCATCAAAATGTATTTTCCGCTCGGATTCTCTGCGATCTTCATAAAGTCTGCCGGAGTACGGATTGCCGTATATCCTTGCGGCACTTCTGTCTTCAACTGTTTATGTGTCGTTACTGCCGAACCTTCCGGCAATGGCGGAAGCGGTTCTGCGTCTGCTACCCAGCTTAATGTCGGATGGCCTTTTTCTCAACAGATGTAAAGTTCCATTTTGAGCTGTCGAATTTCAGAGTATCCTGATAGAACGATGTTTCTTTATACCTACCGTCTCATCCAAGTAACCTGAAACTACACTGCTTCTTCCACTGACATTCGCTTCATAACAGTTCTGCAAACCAAATCTTATCGGCGATTCTGAGTTCCCTTTTGTCGCAAAACGATAAGCCTGACCGACACTTCCATGATCACTGCTTACTCCCGCTTCACCGATTGCAATGCTGTTTTTCATCCATGTGCTCCACGAATAATCATATCCAATCATTCCTATGAATCCTGCTCCGTCTGTCTGACCGGAAATTGCTTTTGTCTTCATGTTAGAAACAACTTGTTTCACTGTATTTTCAGGTCCATTATCCATATTACTATTATATCCGAATACACCGCCCTGTGTCTCGCCATTTACAGTTATCTCGCCGCCGACATAGCAGTCGCTGATATGGCATCCGCCTTTAAGTCGGCGATCAAGCCGCCAACCATCGCATCATTCTGTCCATGTATCGGTCCATACGGATTGACATTTAATCCTTCCGCCCACACTTCGCTTACGGTTGAATTCTGTGCTGTTCCTGCAAGCGCTCCTGTATTATTACCTCCTGCGACGAGGATGTTTTTGAGCGCTACTTTTGAAACTGTCGCGCCGCTTAATGTTTTCGCAAATGCATTTGCTCCTTGGTTCTGACTCCAAGCTTCTACTTTAACGTCTGTCAGTTTCAGATTTTCAACTTTTCCTGACAATGTGTTAAACAACGGCGCTCCGTAAACTTCTCGGATCGTCAGCCCGTTTCCGTTCAGTTCTCCTTTGAAGTTGCCGAGGAATGAGCCGTCCTGCGGCTCTGCATCGTAAAGTGAAATCGAGCTCATTAAAATATATTTATCCGAACTGTCTCGGATCGCGAGCAGTTCTTCTGCCGTTCGGATCTCTGTATATCCTTCCGGAGCTGTTTCCTGCATAGGTATTTCTTCTTCAGGCGTCGGCGCTGTCTCCGGCGCTCTCACGTCTTCTTCCGGCATCGTCTTCAAGCTTGGCGTTCCTGTTCCTGCCACATCCGACAGATCCCATACGTCCTGAGACAAGCCATCTCATTTGTATAGAACTCTGTACCGCAAAGCGCTTCGTGCGTCACACCTTTCGGATCGTTTGCTATGCTGTCGTATCCCGGCGTATCTGTGTTAATAAAGCAATTTGTAAATGCCTTTAGTTCATTCAGATTAGAGCTGTTATCCATATGCGTCAGCTATATCTTGTTGACGACGGATCTTCCGGATAGACGCCGCCTGCCGCCGTACTATATTGAATCTTGCTGTCTTCCGATGCCTGACCGATAAACGCCGCCGTATTTTGCGGGGAAACAGTATACGGAATATCCAGCTCTGCATCTGCGAATACTTTCTGTGCGGTGATTCTCTCAGCGTTTCCTATGAATCCTCCCACATAAGCGTTCGACGTTGCCACTTCTGTATCTGTGATCAGCACATCGAAAATTTGAGTTCCTGCCGCATTTGCCGCGAACACACCTGCATAATCGGCTCTTGTCGTCACGTCTGCGTTCTGTACACTGATCTGACTGAATGTCGATCCTGTATCTTTTCCAATCATACCTGTGTACCTGCGCCTCGCAGTGTAATTCCGTTGAAATGTACGTTTTTCACATTTGCACTCTGCGTCGTTTCCGCAAGCACATTTGCTCCTGCTGTTTCATTATCCACAAGAATATTTCTAAATTCAAGGTTTTCTACTTTTCCTGAAAGCTGTTTGAACATCGCGCTCTTCATGCCGCTTACTTTGTGGCCGCCTCCGTTTATACTTCCTGTAAACGTCTCTGTCACAAGGCACGTTCCTGCCTGCGCTGTTTCTTCCGCATGATTTTCCGCGCTGTTTTCCACGCTGTCAGCCGCGTTTATATCTGCGTTGTTTTCTATGCTGTTTTCCGCAATGTTTTCTGTAATTTCTGCCGCGCCGTACTCTGTGAAATCCAGATCTGCCGTGATCGTAAATCTTCCTTCCGGCAGTTTGTTCAGCTTCCGGATATCCTGCGGTTTTTGAATTTCCACAGTCATCGGAGATAAGTTCACATTGAACTCTTTCAACAACGGATATCCGTTCGTCTCTGCATTCTCTACATCCCATACGGATATATCTAGCTTAAGTGTTTCTGTATAGAACGCTTTCGTCCACACTTCTTTTCCGATCGTTTTCACGCCGTTTGCTTCTGCCGCAGAGCTAATTCCGTCTGCTGCCGACAACTCATAAGCATTTGTAAACGTGATGTCTGTTTTTGCCAGTTTATACATGTTTTCTGCGACGTTTCCTATTGAACAGATATTTTTGTAACTATTTTCACCTGTACTGTTCACAAGGAATCCTGCGCCGTCTGCCCCGTTTACGTCTATGTTTGCATAGATATTTTCCATAACCGAATGGTGGGACGTTTCTGCGAAACCGGACGCTGTCGAAACTGCATTTACTCTTCCTTGAATGAAAATATTTTTCACAGTTGAGTCTGTCACAGTTCCTGCGAATCCCGCCGCTTTTCCTGCTGTACTGCTGATGCTTCCGTTTGCGATCATGACTTTTTCAACAGTTGCGTTTGTCATCGTATTCGCAAATATACCGACAGTCGTATCTACGCTGTTTCCGATTTCAATCGCACCTGCATCAATGGCTACATTCGACACCGTACCGCTTAACTGACCGAACAGCGGCGCTTTCAGACCGGTGATCTTATGATTCTCTCCGTCGAGCACACCGGAAAATTCCGGTATCACGCTTCCTGTCTGTTCTGTTCCTGACAGATCGATGTCTGCTTTCAGACGGTATTCCTGAGTCGGGAAGTCTTTCATCTTCATGAAGTCCTCCGCCGTTTTTACGGAGATGACCTCTCGCTTCTCCATTCCTTTCAGTTCCGGATAACCTTTCATCGGAACTAAACTCAAGTTCCATGTCTCTTCGTTCAGAGTCATTGATGTTTTGTAGAAATCTGACGTTGCCGCCTCTTGAGACGTTACTTCACGCAAGATCTCCTGTCCTACGCCGTCTGTGATATTCGATACTCCGCCTGCGTTTTGGATAACAAAACTGTTTTCACCATCGTTTTCAGCGCGTCCGGCGTACCGATGAAGTTATAAAGCTGTTCGCTTGTTTTATTGTCTACTTTTCCTGCCGCAAATACATATTCTACGCTGCTCTTGCCTGTAAGATTGCCGATGAATCCGGCGCTCTGCGTACGGTTCTTATCGTCTGTGTATGTATTAACGGTCATATCCGCATCGCTGTACACGCGACTGATCGTCACGTTTTTGCCTTCTCCGATGAATCCGCCGCAGTCTGTTCCGCTAAGTGCAACACTGCTTCCGATTACAGAGACATCCTGAATCTGCGACCCGGATGCGCGGCCTGCCAAAACGGCGTTATAATTTTTCGTACCTGTAATCTGCGCATTGCGGATCTGTATTTTCGAGAAAACAGAGCTTGTATAATCATATCCTGTCACTACCGCATTGTAGCTCACTCCGCTGACTTTGATATCCGCCAGGTTCAGGCTTTCAAAGACAGCGTGGTTTGATTCTTTTGTGATAACTGCGTTTTTGCTGCTTTCTTCTGTACTGTTGATCTCTGCATTTCGATCTTCAAGTTGCGGACTGTTCCTTCCTGAACTTTTTCAAACAATGGTTTTTTCAGTCCTTTGATCGTGAATCCGCCTCCGTCGAACTCTCCTTTGAAGATGCCTTTGACAACCGCCGTCTCTGTCGTTACGGATGACGCGTCAATATCGTTTTTCAGCACATATTTTGTATATTTGTTCTGTCCGACTGTTTTTAATTCTTCTAAAGTCTTAATTTCCTGAACGGTTTCTTTTTTCTGCTCATTGACAATGATCGTATACTGTTTTGTCTTTCCGAACCAGTCCTTTGTCTCGCCTTCTTTATTTACGATCGTAAGATCGGAAACGTAAGAGTTGGCGATCTTTGCAAAGAGCGGTCCTTGCGCGTCTGTAATCTTATGACCGTTCCCCTGCAGTTTTCCGATAAACGTCTTGTCAATATAAACTTCTCCTGTCAGATTAATGTCCGCCATAGAAATGTCCTTTTCAAGAACATAGAATCCGTTCGGGTTCTCGTTTATCTTCTCGATCAGCTCCTGCCCTGTGGAAATCGTTACCGCATGTCTTGACTCTGCCGTATCTGCGTAAACCGGACTTCTGAACTCATCCGTAATTCTTTGCAGATAACGGAATACGTTTTCTCTTGATTCTTTAATATTGTTGAGCGTATTGTTTCCGGTTGAAACGCCGGAGTTAATACCATTTCCGTAATTGATCATATTTTGTTTCAAATATTCGATCAGCGCTTCCTCGTCAAAATATGCGTTGCCCTGTTCTTTCTGCTTTTTGATCTTTTCTTCGATCTCTTTATTTTTATTCTTTCTGTATGTTTCAAAGGAGAAATTCTCATCCTGCATTTTCTTTTTGAAATATGCAAGATCTCCTGTCTGTGTACGGTTACTTAAATACTCTACAAGACCGTCGCTGTATCCGTACAGTCCGCCGAGTTCGTATCCGTTTCTTCTAAATGTCTGGGCATTCGGCGTTCCTCCGTCAACGTAAGGCACGTACCAGCTTGCATAGCACACTCTGTCGATCTGATATGCCCCGAGATTATTCACGCCGACATCGTTCATACTTCTAAGATCGAACCGATGTCCCGGTCTGATCGTCAGCTGATTATCCCAAAGATCGTCCAACGTCTTAAGATTCATATTCTCAAGCTCGGCGGCGCCGATCGTTCTCCATGTACTGTTTGACTGATTCCGACTCTGGTAATTGTTCGTCGTTCCATATCTGTGCTGCGATGTGATCGCCGACTGCTGTGCGGGCGTCAACTCCAGGTACGCTTTGCCCTGAAGATAATCCAACGTATAGATCGTCTCGAACACTTCTTTGTAATAGCTTTTAAATTCTTCCTGTGTATTGATTCTGTCCGGAGTCAGGTTTGTCACCATCGAGCCGTCTCTTGCATACGTCTTCATAAAGTTCATGTTGTAATCGACGTTTGCCTGGTTCGCATATCCGTTAGAATAGTCCTCTCCGTTACGTCCCGGACGTTTTCCTTTATTCTCCATCCAGATCCACATATCTGTCACATGACCCATCTCATGGTTTAAGACGGTCAGATCTCCGATAAAGTTAGAGCTGTTATAATAAATGTAATCATAATTCGGATTTCCGAATATTACGGCTACCGCTCCGTTGTTGCTCTTCCACATCGTCTGCAGCGGTTTGTAAAATTCCTGAAATACATCCTGACTGTGATCTTTATTTGCAGAGGAATCGACGATCAGGAATTTACTTTTATTAATTGACTGTGCTCCGTTTTCTGCAACGTCCACGAAGTTATCATAGCTTGTCTTGAAATCATTGATCTGATTGATCACCTGCTGCTTCTTCTGCTGTCTCCACTCATCTGTATTCTGATATCCGTTGTAAATCTGCAAGTTTCCATATACAAGAGATGTCGGGAACGATGCCAGATACAAGTTCTTCGATGTCTTATAAGACAATACCGGAAGGATCAGCTCGTTGTTTCTCTGTACCGTATTGTTTTTCAGTATTCTCCATAATCTGGAATCGATCTTCGGATTATTCGCTCTTGCTTCTACGATGAATCCGCCCTGGAAATTATCAATGATCCAGTCGTTTACATCCGTGTATCCTGCGTATGCAGTCATAAAATATTCTACGAAAGAAGCGACGTTTGAAATTCCCGTATACTGTGAGATCCGGTTGATGTAGAAGGACGGCGTACTATTTCCCTGACGTCCCCCGCTGCTGCTAAGCTGTACGATCTCTGCCACAAGATTGCGCGGAGATTTGCCCGATTTTAAGATCGAGTTGTCAAAAAGCACAACGTCTCTTATATTAATACCGCCGATCTGAAAATCGTACCAACGGTCTATATAGTTATACGCATAGAGGAAGTCCTTCAGATATCCATTTGCGATAAGATTTTCCTCTACCATCAGTTCTGCTGCTTTATTTGTAGTATTTACCGGATACTGCGGATTTGATGCCGCCATGGAAATAAGCACCTGCTCCATCTCTGATTTGACAACATTGTTATAATTTTTCCGGTAGTACCGACAATACAGAAGCGCTGTCTTTTTGAGAAACTCTCGTTTCAATATCTCCGTCAAAATCATATCCCTTTGCCGCAGTCAATAGTTTATTAAACTGCGTTGTTGTCGTACTGACAACATAGTTTCTAAAGTTAAAGTGAACAGGGATCTGCGCTACTTTGTACGAAGCAATATTTTCCCTTGTATCAATATATGTAATATTATAGATCAACGGTGTTGTTTCATCTGTAAACTGAATACGGATCTTTTTTATATCCTGAACTGTCTTATCGGATAATGCCACAATTCTGTTGCCACGGTCATCCATCGGATAGACCGCAAGCACCGTCTTTTTATTTAATACATGCGACGGATCAACCTTATTTCCGTCTTTGACGATCTGTTCATATGTATAGAACGGCATAAACAACCGCAAGTTTTCATAAATCAGTTTTCGATCTGCCTGATAATCCTTTACAGATTCCAGACTGTCCATAGCCGCAATCTCTTCTGCATTTTTCTGCGCGATAAAACTGATCACTTCTGTCGGAGTCTCTCCTGCCATCTGCGGCTCTTCCGTTTCTTCATCCTGTACCGGCGCCTGTATGTAAACTACTTCTTCCGAGGCGCGTTGTTTGAATCTCCTTCCGAGCCCTCTCCTTTTGAAGTATCTTCTTCCTCAGCTCCGTAAACATCACCTTCTGCCTTTAAACGAGGTCTTTTTCCACCTGCCACATCATCCAGATACCAGATCTTCTCATCCCATTTAAGTGTATCTATATAGAAGGTTTTATTTGTAATCTGCGCTGCTGTCGCTTTATCGATTTTTCCTGTATGTTCAGGAGTTTGAGTTCCCTCATCATTTGAAACGCTTCCTGTATACTCGTAGTTCTCTGTATAGTTCGTTAAAACATTTTCCGCCGTACTGTTTCCTGCAAAAGAATATTCCTTCGGACCAAAGGAAATATTGTGCTCTGCTTTTGTAACCGCTTCTGATCCTACTCCGCTTTCTGCAACGAAATTACCGACCATACATGCCGTTTTCGCCGCTTTTTCAGATGATTTTTTCGGTATCTCTTCCGGTTTTTCCTCTGCCTTTTGACTTAATGTAAGCTCACTGAAGTTATTGATCAGCTCTGACTTTTTAATGACAGCCGCAAATCCGCCCTGCAGGTCGCCTTCAGTTGCTGCGAATGTCTCTTTATCCGCCGTTCTTCTTGCATAACTGTTTTTAACGACTGAATCTCCTAAAATCTCTGCCGCAAATCCACCTGCACGTTTTCCGTTTACTGTGGCGTTGACAGAACATTCTTCTACAGTTGTCTTATTCATACTTGCAACAAGACCTGCTACATTACTTTGTCCCGTAACGCTCATATCTCTGACATATACGTCTTTGATAAGAGTGTCTGCCTGTGAAGTTTTTGCCAGAGCCGCAACTTTATCTGTTCCCTTCTGATTGATCTCGCCTTGTACAAGCTTCACGTTTTCAATCGTCGCTCCATCTAACGTATCGAACAACGGAATCTTCTGACCGATGATCTGATGGCCGTTTCCTTTTAATGTTCCTTTAAATATTCCCGGGATAACCGCTGTTCCCGACGCTGATTCCGATATATCGATATCTGTAGTCAGAACATACACACCTGACAAATCATTTTTAATATTCTTCAGGTCGCTGCCGATGCGATTTCCTTTGTCTGGAGCATTGTCGTCATATTTGAGTCATTGTTTCTAAGGATTGGAGTTTTTCCTTCTTTCAGAGGAGCAAAATCCCAAACGTCTTCACTCCAGCCCATGTTCGTGTAAAACTCTTTTTGTGAAAGTTTATCCACTGTAACATCTGTGATCTGAGTCAGATTCGTATTTCCGGTACGACTACTCTCTCTTTTCAGTCTGCTTTCTCTTAAACTATAAAGATTTTCAATCTGTGCCGTAGTATATTTGATAGTTTCAGTTGATCCATCAAACTTATATCCTGCATTTCCGGTACTGTATGAAACATTGCTCTTTAGTACACCTGTCGCATCAGCCTCTCCTATATATCCGATGAATCCTCCTGGCTGTCTGTTGGTTCCAGTCAGTTCCATATTGATAGCGGCATAACAATTTGTTACTGAAAAGTTTGTTTTACAGTTATGCCATCCGATCAGTCCGCCAAGCGCCCCATTCGTTCTATTTCCTCGAATTGATCCAACAGCATATGAATTTTCTACAATATTAGGACCTTCATTTTGATTGGACATTTGACCGATTAGTCCGCCCGTCGTATTGAAAGATCCTGTAATCTCCAGATTAGCAGAGCATTTACTTACTTCGCATAATCCATACGCCCTACAAGACCTCCGAGAAGTTCTCGGCTGTTTGTACTTTTCAAACTTCCACTTACATGTACGTTCTCGATCACAGCATCTTTCTGAGCTTTATTCGCTATTGTTCCACCACCTGCATCTTTATAACTGTTTACTTTTGTAATGGAAACATTTTCAAGTTTAACATTTTGTACCTTACCTCCAGAAACCGTTCCGAACAGAGTTGTTGTCAGACCTTTGATCTTATATCCATTTCCGTTAAACGTACCGCTAAATGTCGGAACAAGGTAATCATCTCCCTGAACCATACTTGCGTCTATATCATGCTCCAGAGTATAAGTTCCGCCTGGATTTGCCTTCATTTGATCGATCAGCGACTGCATCGTAATATATTTTGTAGATACTTTATCGTTAGACTTCGTACCAAACTCTACAACCGCGCCTTCGATCGTTTGTCCTGCCTGAGAAGTAGTATAATCTTTTCTGTCAAGTTTAAAACTTACTTTTCCTGTTTCTGTCTGCGGTGCGATCACTTCCGTAATTACCGCAAATATCTCAGGCTGATCTTCCATCTCAACTTTCACAAGATAATCTTCTTTTTTAAATTCTGTAAGATTAAACTGTGATACTTCTTCTACAGTTTCCACTCCGGCTTCTGACGTTGTCTTATGGTACAGTGTCACACCGGACACTTTTCCAAGACGAAACGAGATCTTTTTTTTCTTCTTCCGGCAGTTCTTCCGGTTTATCTACCGGAGCGAGAATGTTATCTTAGAAGCCACTTGTTTTGTCTCTTCCGTCTCTGTAGTTCCCGTTTACAGCCTCTTCTGCAA
>ENA-OQJH01000572-OQJH01000572.1-human-gut-metagenome-genome-assembly--contig:-NODE-572-length-19424-cov-8.544696_pt1 | contig 19424 bp, 25 predicted proteins | sample MGYA00242597_ERZ504763 | MGnify/ENA primary metagenome ERZ504763 (study PRJEB26092, sample SAMD00036359) | human gut metagenome | host: Homo sapiens | study: EMG produced TPA metagenomics assembly of...
CGGTTTTTTCATGGGCGCGGGTGGATTACGCAAGCCGCGCATCTAAAAAGGACCCGCCAGGGGCCTTTTTGCCTGCCGGGACCGGTATAGCGGCGGCCGATGCCTGTTCGAATCCACCCTAGAAAGTAGAAACTTCAGGTTTTTATAAAACAAAAAGCCCAGCGTACTTTCATACGCTGAGCATTTTTGGTGGAGCGAAGCAACCTAAATCCGAACCATTGCCCTCTGGGGCATCTTTGGCGGCGATTTCATCGAAAGTGATGGTTTTTGTGCCGTCTTTGTAGTTGAATGCAATCAAAACTTTTTCATCATAGAGATAAACAGCATTCACGAATGTATTGATAAGCGTTTCCCGGTGGCTTTTCACGTTCGGGTCGAGCTTGCGGAACCGGGTCAGCCAGAACCGAACCTGATTTTCGCTTAACCGAGGCCGAGCGATTTTTTCTTCGGCGATCCGAACCTCAAGTTCTTTCTGCTGTGCTTCCAGCTTTTCCAAACGCGATTTGGTGGAGTTGGTCAGCACACCTGCTTGAATGGCGTTCAGCATATTTTCAATGCCGTTCTCTACCTCGCGCATCTGCTTTTCCAGCAAAGGGAGAGTGGTGTTTTCCTGATCCTGCAACTCCATCACTTCCGCAACGATGGCATCAATCACGGCATCGTCCTGAATCAGCTTCATGGTTTCAGCTATGACCAAATCTTCCAGCCACTCTTTACGGACGGTCTTTTTCTTGCAGGTCTTGAAACGCTTCGCGGTGGCGCACTTATAATAATGATGAACGACCTTGTTTCTACCCGTACCGCACTCGCCGAACATCATCGCGCCGCACATTCCGCAGAACAGCTTGGTGGTGAGCAAGTAATCGTCCTCGGCCTTGTGACGGGCAGGAGCGCGGCTGTTCTTCTTGATTTTTTGCTGCACTTCTTTAAACAAGTCCTTGTCCACGATGGCCGGGATGCTGTCGGGCATTACGATGTCCTTGAAGTGGTTTTCACCGATGTACCGTTTGTTCGTCAGCAACTTCTGAACACTGTTATAGGTGAACTTCTGGTTGCGGTTGGTGGTCACGCCGCTGTCGTTCAGCCAGTTCATCAGTTCTTTCATAGTTGCACCATCGTTGTACCGCTGAAAGGCTTCTACCACAAAGGGAGCTTTCAGCGGGTCGATTTGAAAGAACTTCTCCTCGTCCACCTTAAAACCAATGGGAATCGTGCCGCCGTTGTACTTTCCCTTCAGAACATTCTCGGTCATGCCGCGCACGACCTTTTCAGAAAGTTCTGCGGAATAGTATTCAGCCATGCCGGTGAGCATACTTTTGACCATAATACCTGCTGGACCATCTGAAATTGGTTCAGTAGCAGACACCAGCTTGACATGATTCCTCTCTAACTGGTACTCATAGTGCGCTGAATCGTAACGGTTACGAGCAAAGCGGTCAAGTTTCCAGACCAGCACAATGTCAAACAACCGTTTCTCGCTGTCCTTGATCATCTGCTGAAACTCCGGGCGATTGTCCGTTTTTGCGGAGAATGCACGATCAATGTAGTGCTTGACGATGGTGATGCCATTCTTTTCGGCATAAGCCGTACATTCACGAATCTGCCCTTCGATGGATTCTTCGCGCTGATTATCGCTGGAATAGCGGGCGTAAATCACGGCAGTCATGGCTGCACCTCCTTACTTCATTTTCCGCAGGCGGCGCACAAGGTCGGATGCACTATGCAGCACACGAGCCACCGACACGGTATCCTCGCCCACAATGTAGAACACCGAGTAGTTGTCCACCAGCATCTGCCGCAGCCCTTGGGTGCGCTCCGGCTCGCTTTCCACCAGCGCGCAGCGTTCCGGCAGGATGTTCAGCGATTGGATGGCTTCTGCAATACGATTATACTGTCCCATAGCCGTGTCAGGCTCCAGCAGACGGTCAGCAATATAGCTGTAAATCTGCCCCATATCGCTGAGGGCTGCATGGGAGATTTTTACGTCATACTGCTTCATCGGTGCTGTTCCCTGAACTGTGCGAATGCGCTTGCAGCATCCACGGTATCACCGTTCTGAATCTCCTTAATGCCTACCTGCAAGGCTGCATGAAGCTGATCATCGGTCATGGTGTCAGCATTCAGAGCCGCAGGAGCTTTCGGCAAAGACAGCGAGAAGGGGATGCCGCCCGTCAGAGTGATCTGGCGCAGGTACATATCAATAGCTGTTGCCATCGGGATGCCAAGCTGCTTCAACACATCCTCGGCTTGCTGCTTGACGGTAGGGTTGACACGAAGATTGAGCGTCATCGTTTTTTCCATGGTTATCACCTCAGATTTATTGTAACGCATTTTGCGTTGCAAATCAACAACTTCCAAACTTATAATTAAATTTCTCCATATTGCACAACATATTTATTGCAGAATTGTTCAAAGATCAAAATATCCACCCTGTTGCTGAAATGAAATCAAGCTAGTCATTCTTATTTTTCACGTATCGATTATCTTTTTTACCATTGTACCGAACAAAATCATCAGCGGAATCGCAAAGAGCAAACATAGGACATTTTTTAATTCAGCATTATCCGTTGAAAGCTGCATCAAAATCATAGAGAGCGGATACTTTTCTTTGCTCTGCAAAAATGTCATGGGTTGTTCCAAAAGATTCCAGCTCTCAGCGATAGAAAGGAATGCCGCAATCATAACATACGGTCGTACAATTGGAGCATAAATTTTCCTAAAAAGCACCCAGTTGCTTGCGCCGTCACAAATTGCTGAATCGAACAGGCTACTGTCAATTCTTTTTGCTGCGAACCAAAAGAGTAAAATCATCCAAGCTGGAAAGCCGTCATTATCAATAGCCTTTCAGGGAATCCAACCATCCAATATTCATCAGAACCAGATATTGAGGGAGCATAAGTGCTTGCTGCGGCAAAAGCAAAAAGAAAACACAGGTCAAAAGAAAAAATGTCTGCGCTTTCGGAGATGGGATTCTGGCAATCGCATAACCTGCAGGCAGTGCAATCACAATTTGAATAAGCACTCCGACAATTGCAAGAATCGCGGTATTTTTATAGGCGCAAATGAATTCCATCAGAGAATCCATCTGCACAAGTCATCTGGGTTTATATCAAATGTCGGGAAAACAAGAAATACGCATGGCAGCACAAAAATCACAGCAGCTATCAAAGATAACATCCTATATGTAGCTTCTTTTCGTGGGTTCATCAGTTATTCCTCTTTTTTCTTGCCAAGTACATTCCGATCAGCACAACGGCCCCAACAAAAAGCACAACCAAAACAGATGCCGCTTCCAGTCGTGCATAGTTCATATTCATAAAATTGTTTTGTAGAAAGTGCTGAATACTATATAATTGTTCATTCGGATGACTTCCTCCAATCAAATAGGCTTCACGGAAACATCGAAAGCTATTGTAAATCGTCAAGATTCCACAAATCAATAAAGAACTCTTTATTATTGGAAGCTTTATGTACCAAAAACATTGTAAAGGGTTGACTCCATCTAGCATGGCGGCATCTATGATCTCGGATTCAATGGATTTCATAGCAACCATAAAAATTAAAATTGAGAATCCCAGAGTTTTCCATAATACAATTACAAGGAACACATAAAATGCAAATGGTGTTTCACCCCACTGGCTGGGAGACTTTTGTAAGATGCTTGATGCAATTGTCACAACACAAGCTGCCGGAAGTATTGAAGGAACAAGGAAGAACAGACAAAGTTTTTCTTGTCGGAACTTTATATAAACTTCCGCAATGAAAATGCCAATAACCAAATTGACGGGTATAATAATAGCCCACAAATGAAACAGATTTCTAACAGCGAGTGAAAATGCCTCATTTTCAAAAAGATCCACATAATTTTGTATGCCGACAAAATCAGTTCCTGTTCCAAGAAAGAAACTTTTCCCAAAAGCAATCAAGATTGGAAACAGATAGCAAAAAAATCCGGCAATAAGTGCCGGCAGAAGAAGGATATTGTTCTGAAGATTCTTTTTCATTTTATTCATCAAGGTACAATTTGAGCCGCGGAGTAAGTTAATCAACAAGCTCATCAAGGGTAATTTCATCATTCCAATACTGAACCATCGTTTCGCTTAGAAGATTTCCGCCATCCTCACTTTGATCAAGCTGCAAGGCACGGTACCAAATTGTGTGATATTGCGCTGCATTGATCTTGTCACATATTGTTTCAAGTTGATCTAGCTGTGCATCAGTCAAATTGTCACCATACATCTCTTTTCGGTTTTCAATATCTTCTTGCCCTATTTTTTCATGGGATGCATCATAGACACTGAATTGATATTGTGCTTCCATACATTTTTTAAGACATCCACGTCGGACAGGAAACATATCTTTATCTGCAAACGCCGAACTCGACTGGCATTCTTCACTAAGAAGATAAGCTAAAAGTGCTTTTACCTCTGCTGGATGCTTTGTGTTTCGATTTCCCATTGCGTAAGAACCGATTTCAGCAGTAACACCGCCTAGCTCATTGGGAATGGGAAGTGTTACGGTTTTGATTCCAAGAGCTGCACACTGCCGAAGAAGTCCCACCGTCATATAGCTTGGGTCAAGACTAGCAAAAGGTTCACCGTTTGCAAAATAATCTTGGACTACTTCTGGATTGAAACTGTCAAACAAACCATTTTGCATCTCATAAGAAATTTCACCCGTACGGAATTCTTTCTCGTATGCTAATGTTTGCCGACAACTAACTGTGTCCAAGTTAATAGTGTGATTCTTGTAATCGATAATTGGCTGCGATAACGCGCTTGTCATGCTAAAGTCCATCACAACCAGCATTGGTTTTTCCTTGTAGACGCGCAGCAGTTCATCCATCGTGGCCGCAAGGCTTTTTGATGCGGCTTGCATATCAAATCCGCTGTCTTTCAGAACGCTTTCTGCACTTGTCAGAGCTGGAACTGAAAAGCACAAAGGTAAAATATACTGTTTTCCTTTTAGTTTTCCAGCATCTAAAAGAGGCATATAAAAATTCTCTGCTGTGAATTCGTTTGAATCCATTACATCGGTAAGATCGAGAAAAGCTCCATTCATCATACTCTTTTCAATATCTGGAAATAGATTAACATTCGTCAATCGGTTTCCTTCCATAATAAAAAGGTCGGGACCCTTGCCTGAAAGGATTTCCGTATTTAGCTGATGAATCTCTGCCTCACGCTCTGCGGTATCACCCTCTTTTGGCGATATGAACTGTATTGTGATATTCGGGTTCTCTTTTTGATAATCTAGCAGTTTTTCATAGATAGGACAATGTGTATCAGGATTTGCATAGTGAGCGGTAAGGTAGACTGTTAAAGTGACTGGATTTGAGCTATCCTCTGCAACGGGCTTAGCTAAATCAGTTTCCTTCTTGGTAGATGCGCATCCTGTGAGAAGAACCAGCAGGCTTACAATAATAGCGGCAATAAATATACTAAATCGGTTATTTCGTCTATTGTTATACATAACTTCAGGTTCTCCGACTTCTAAAATTTTGCTTCATACCAATACCAATGTGCTGCAATTCGTTCAGTATATTGTGTATTATCACCTTCTGATTCTGCCCACGACCATCCATTTCCACTTTTTACAAACTCAACCGGAACATCTTGAAAGCCATGTGGTTCATCATCTTCAGAATAGTAAAAGCCCTTATATGTAGTACTCGGAATGAGCCCGAAAGAGCCTGTACAAAATTCCACCATATCATCTGCGTAATAATATACTTTCCATCCATTCCACTCTAGCGGTCCCATTGGATGTTCTTCTATCACTTTCCGCGCATAGTTTGTCAGCTCATCCTGATTTCGCAGTACATAAGACTGGATGGATTTTTTGCTAAATGGCCGAACAATCAACGCCGTAGCTACAGCAATACACCCTAGTGCGGTCAAAAGTCCAATGCAAATTCTTTTCATGTTTTTCTCCAGTCAACTGAAAACATATCACGCTGTAAGAACTATGATATCGCAGACTTTACTTTAGCGTGTGTACAATATGCAGTGCCATATCTGCATTTTCTTTGTCTACAAATATCTCTGTGATATACTTTGGTTTTATACCTAGAGTTCCAATTCTTGCCTGATCGAACGTATTACGCCGATTGACATCTTTAGTTTTGCAATAGAACTTGATTCCCGCAGCCGCCAACGCATCCGTGATGCGATTGCACTGGTAGGGGTCAGAAACAGCTGCAACTTGTGATTTGAAAAATTGTTCTAACATAAAAAGGCCTCCTATATACGTTCTAAAAGAAGTTCTTACAAATCCTTTTTAAAACAACGAAATTTAAGCCCGCTTTATTTCATCCGTCCACAATTTTTTTCAAAATCGTATGGTTGCACATAAATTTCCAGAAAGCTTGTAGCACAATCACGATTTTTTCTTTTTATTCAAAGAAACCACCACGGCAGTTCCAGCCACAGGTTATCCATGGCCTGTTCCTCCGTCTTTTTGGCGCGGCCTTTCGTCAGGTGAAGTATATCGCCGTGCCGATCAGCGGATGTTCCTCGCCATCGGTGAAGCCATAGCGGTACAGCAGATAGGTCTGCTCCCGTTGGGTCAGCCGTTTCAGGCCATCGTACAGTTCCCGGCGCGATTCTTGCTCTTCCATAATACTCTGCGGCTGCATGGCGTAGGGGTCGGCTATGGCTTCGATACGCCGCAGCTGCTCTTCTCCCGGCAGAACATCGTCCAGCGAAACGCGCTGGTAGCAGACGCCGTCCTTGTCCTCCGTTACCATCCGCTGCTCAAAAGCGGCAAAGGCATCCCGTACCATGTCCATCATGCGTTGCGGATGGCAGGAGCCGCATAGGTCAGGAACTTCATGCCGCGCGCTGCATCGAACTTCGGCACAGCTTTCCATAAGCCAGATTGCCCGCCTGTTTCAAATCGTCCGTGTCAAGGTTCAGGCCAGACTGTGCCAGATTCATGCTGCGGAAAAGGTCATTTGCCACCTTGCCAATAAAGGACTTGTTGTTTTCGATCAGGCTGTCCAGCGCAGTTGCATCGCCTTTCTGTGCCAGCGCACAAAGCCGTTCATTCGTCTGCTTCATGGGCGTTTTCCTGCTCTGCGGCAGACTGCAAGATTCCCAGCAGACCGCTCCGCAGCTGTTCCAGTGCTTCCGGCGTGGCTCCCTCCATGCCCGAAACGCTGTCCAACATTGCGTCTGTCAGCTGCTCTGCCGTGATCGTTGGGTGCTGCACATCCTGCCCCTTGGTCAATTCGGTGAACATCTTCTCTGCCACTTTCTTACTCATAGCTTCCTGTTCGGCGTAATGGCTCCCGATACCCTTTTTGATCTCCTTGACCGTTGCCATGAAATACATCTCAATGTCATCAAGGTCGCCTTGATACACTGGCTTTCTCCGAAGGCTGATGTCCTTTGCGGCTTTGGCTGCTTCCGGGGTCTTGACCTTTGTGCGCAGCAGGGTGCTCAATGTCGTGAGCATGGCATTCTGTGCTGCGATACCAGACGCAAAAGTATCATCAAAATACTGCGCTATGCGGTAAGTAAGCTCTGCAAAGCGGGCGTTTTCTAACAGCAGGTTGTGACCACCTCTGTATTGACACGCCCCGTGTAGAGGTTCTTTGCGGCTTCTACGGACAAGCCCAGTTCGGCAATGTCGTAATTTTTGCGGTCGGGGATGTTGGTTTCTCCCAGCAGAAAATCCGTAGATACGTTGAACAGCCTTGCGATCTTCAGCACCTGCTCATGGGTCAGGGTTCCCTTTGCACCGCTGATAAAGCGGCTGATGGTACTCTTGGAGCAGCCGATTTCCTTGGCAAGCTCCGGTTGGCTGATGTTGTGCTCTTTCATCAAGTCCGCAAGACGGACGTTGGACGGTGCAGGCAGATATTCCTGTGCCATGTGGTCGGCCCTCCTTTTTGAGCTTTTTCCTCATTATAATACGCTCTGCCGTTTTGTTCAATATACGGTTTCCTCTCCGCCCTTGCTGTTGCAATCCTGCAACCGGTAAGGGCTTTTTTCTTTTTCCGTTGCAGTTCTGCCGCTTTGCCTTTCCTGCAAAATTTTCCGTATATTCAGGCAGGAAGCAAAAAACACCAGAGTTCCCACTTTGGGGTACTCTGGTGCAACGCACGAAACAAAGGAGGAATGCCCTTGAGCCTGTATCAAACTGTCAAGTCCGCCATCACCGTTCGGCAGGTGGGAGAAATGTACGGCATGGAGCCAGACCGCCATGGCATGGTGTGCTGTCCGTTCCATTCCGACAGCGACCCCAGCATGAAGCTGAACGACACCTATTATTATTGCTTTGGCTGTGGAGCCAACGGAGATGCCATCGACCTCACCGCCAAGCTGTTTGACCTGAACCCCCGGCAAGCCGCCGAGAAGCTCGCAAGTGACTTCGGGCTTGACCCGGACAAGCCGCCCGCCAATGCCATCGCCCTGCCGCCACCCAAGCGTGGCTGACGGACGAGCAGTGGGCAGACATCGCCTACTGCCTGCGGGTGCTGACCGATTATCTTGACCTGCTGCACGACTGGCAGGAGCGCTACAAGCCCGCCACCCCGGAGGAGCCGCATGACCCACGGTTTGAAGAAGCCCTCCACACGACCGAGACCATCGAGCACCTGACGGACTGCGTTGCATTTGGGACACCCCAGCAGAAGGCCGCTGCCGCCACACGGCTGCTGTCCGGGTCGTACCTGCTGATGCTGGAGGAGCGCACCGACCGCCTTGCTCTGGCGAAGTGCGCCTGATAATTTATTCACCTGAAGTGGTGGGTCTCACCGTGAGACCCACCACTTCACTTTTCTAAAGGAGAGCGATCACATGAAGAAAAACATTTCCCGCAACCCCTTATGGCCGGACTGGTACAACGGCAAGAAAATTGACGAAGTCAGTTTGGACGTGCCTTTCTGGAACAGTGGCCGCTGAAATGCGTCAACGGAACGCTGTACACGCTGGACGGCCCGGTAGAGGACGAAAGCGAGATCAAGCAGCGCGTCTTGGAGAACATCGAGGAATACGTCACCTCCGGCCTGTCCAAAAAAGTCACCAACATTCTGGAGACCATCAAGCTGCTAGCTTTTTCCGACCCGTTCCCCATCGAACAGGACTGCATCCACTTCCAGAACGGCGTGTACCATCTGCCGGATGGCTCTTTTCAGGAGAGCCGCCTGTTCTGCCAGAACCGCCTGCCTGTGAAGTATGACCCCAAAGCACCCAGCCCGGAACGCTGGCTGACCTTTCTGCACGAGCTGCTGGACGATGCCGACATCCCCACCTTACAGGAATATCTGGCTACTGCCTGATCCCCAGCACCAAGGGGCAGAAGATGATGCTCATTGTCGGCAAGGGCGGCGAGGGCAAATCCCGCATCGGGCTGGTGCTCAAGCGGCTCATGGGAGATGCTGCCAGCAACGGTAGCGTCCAGAAAGTCGAGAACAATCGTTTTGCCCGTGCCGATCTGGAGCGCCGCCTGCTGATGATCGACGATGACATGGATATGAACGCCCTGCCCAAGACCAACTATATCAAAACCATTGTCACCGCCGAAGCAAGCTGGACTTGGAGCGCAAAGGTGTCCAGAGCTACCAACGTGATATCTACGCCCGGTTCCTCTGCTTCGGCAACGGTGCGTTGACCTCGCTGTATGACCATTCGGACGGCTTCTTCCGCCGCCAGCTCATCCTGACCACCAAGACAAGCCTGCCGACCGCACGGACGACCCTTCCTTGTGGAAAAGATGTGCGCCGAATTGGAAGGCATCCTGCTGTGGTGTCTGGAAGGGCTGCACCGGTTGGTGCAGAACGATTTCCGCTTCACGGTCAGCGAACGAGCCGCCGCCAACGTGGACACCATCAAGCGTAGCAGCAACAATGTCATCGACTTCATGGAGTCCGAGGGCTACTTCCGCTTCAAGGCGGACTACTCCATCAGCTCCAAGGAGTTCTACGACATTTACAAGCAGTGGTGTGAGGACAACGCCTGCCACAGCGTATCGGCGATCCGTTTCAGCGCAGAACTGCGACAGAACGACCGCGTTATAACCTTGAAGCCACCAACAACATCTATCTGCCCGGTGGCCGCAGGTGCGGGGCTTCGTGGGCATCGAGCCGCTTGTCCACCCCTGTCCGTAAAAAGTGCATTTTTTCACGGAAGAAGTTCGTACAACCTGTACGGTCTGTACTTGTACGCATCTGTACGGCGAATTGAAGCAAATTAAAACGTGGTATCGTTTATATTTCGTGTTCCAGTACGCCGTACAGACGTACGGGTTATTTGAAGTCCGTACGCAATTTTTTCAGATGCGTACGGAGCAATCAAGTTCGCATTGTGCGAACTTGTCGGGGCGAGGCCCCTCCATCTTGCTGGCACAAGACCGTTCGGTCACTTAAAAGCCCCACTGGGGCTTTCATGCTTCGCAAACGTGAACTCGATTAGCTCTCCTGCAGGAGACGTTTTCCCTCGTTCCCCCTCGGAGAGCCCACTACACTTTGCAGACCACAGGGATGAAAGTGTTATAGTGGGTTATTACACTTCCGAAGAAGTGCATCTCCGTTCCCCGTCACCTCTCGATGAACCTTGAAAGGAGGGATGCCCTTGGCAAGAAATGATGGCATTGACCGCACCAGTGTCCGAAACCTTGCCGTTTCGGACAAGGCTGTTGGCAACACCCAGCAGCACAATGAGCGTGAAAAGGACAGCTATCGGAACCCCGATATTATCCCCCAGCGCGCTGCATGGAACGTCCATTTCAAGAAGCCTGCCGCCAGCTACACCGACCTATTCGCCCAACTGGAAGCCACCGGAACCATCTCCACGCGCGGCTTGAAGCCGGATGCCACCCATTACTGCGAGCTTGTCTTTGATGTCAACTCGGCCTACTTTGACAACCACGGCGGCTACGAGTTCGCCAAGCAGTTCTATGAGGATGCCTACCAAGCTGCCGTTCAAATCGTGGGCGGTGAGCAGTATATCCTCTCGGCAGTCATGCACGCCGATGAGATCAACCGTGCCATGACCGAAGCATTAGGCCGTGAAGTCTACCACTATCATCTCCATGTGGTCTATGTGCCTGTGGTGGAAAAGCAGATCCTCTGGTCGAAACGCTGCAAGGACAAGGCACTGGTCGGCACCGTCAAGGAGACTGTCATGCAGGTCAGCCGGAGCAAGAAGTGGGCATCCAAACCTCTGCTGGACGAATCGGGAAAGCCTGTTTTGCAAAAGAACGGCAAGCCTATCCTGAAGAAGTCGTACAGCGTCCTGCAAGACGATTTCTTCAACTATATGCGTACTGCCGGGTACACCGATGTGGAGCGCGGCGAGCGTGGCAGCACCGAAGAACACCTGACTGTCACTCAGTTCAAAGTCCAGCGGGAGCAGGAACGGCTGGACACCCTGACCACCCAAGCCGACCAGCAGGCACAATCGCTTGCCAAAACCAGTCAGGCCCTCTCCCAAAAGGAGAAAGAACTTGCTCCATTCAGAAAAAGACCACGCTCACGAAAGAAGCCCTCATTCATGCGCGTGATCTGGATTATATCGGCAAGCGCACCTTCCTCGGCAACTACTCGCTGACCGAAGAAGAATTTTCCAAGCTGAAAAAGCAAGCCGACCACGGCTATATGATGGACGTGGAGAACCGCCGCTTGAAAGAAGAACTTTCCACCGCCAAGAAGGAGGCCGTTCGTTGGAGCAACAAGTACCACGACCTTTGGTATGATGTGAAGCCTTATCTGGATGCTCTCCACCGTGCGCCCGAACTGGTGCGCGGCTTTCTGGAAAAGATTCTTGCCCCCAAGCAGGAGCGCACCATGAATGTGTCGCAGCGAAACCGCAAGCGTGGGCAGGATATGGAACTTTGATTTTCGGAGGATACCATTTGAACAAAAAGAAGAAGTCGAACAAATCCGGCTACCCGGATGAAGCAATCAAGGCGCTGGCACGTTGCTTTTATCCCTCCATGGTTGAGTTTTTCAACAGCGAGGAAGGCCAGCGTGAATATGAGGAATGGCTGAAAGAGCAGGAAGCTCTACAAGCCTTGCCTGTTGCAGCATAAAAACAGCAGGACGCTCCCAGTAAAGGGAACGCCCTGCCTTATATAGATGTATCTCACCGAGGTGTGTCCAGTTGGGCACACCTCCATTGGTGGATGCGGCAGATCGGGGAGATAAAGGGTGGGCATCGGTATTTCTTTCTGATGTGTCTTGCCATTTATGCCTACAAATGCGGTGTGTCGAAGCAGCAGCTCCGGCAGGACATGAAACAGGCTTTTGATGATCTACAGATGGTGAAGCATGAGAACGCATTGACCGAGGAAGATATACGGAGTGCGCTGGAGCCTACGACAAGGAGTATTACAATTTCACGATTTCTGATATTGAAGCTCTGACCGATGTTCGTATCGAGAGGAATAGACGGAATGGACGATCACAAAAACTCCACATGCAGTACATGAATATGAATAGACAATTTAAGGTTGGCATCGGGGAATGTACGAATGGTGGACGCCCATCTGGAAGCGGAACGGCGCAGAAAACGGTCTATGAATGGCGGCAGCAACATCCGGGGGGAACGAAAAGCCATTGCAAAAGGGAGACGGGATTGACTTATCCCACCATTCGCAAATGGTGGGACACTATACCGGAGGGGCATATAACGGTCAAAATACGCCCGTCACAGGCTTTGAGCGATTTGTTGGTGGAGAATTTTAAGAAAGGGCTGTAAACGCACCAGAAATGCCCTGTAAGGCGTTTTGGAGGCGGGTAAGGGTTTTATTACCACCCACCAAAAACGAGGCTGGAAAACCGCATAAAATAAGGCTTTTTCAACCCTTAAATGTGCACGCTGCGGTGTTACCATATAGAAAAACGGTGTTCACAGAAAAGATACAAATAATATTTGCAACGCACTTGCAAAACGAATGAATGTTGAGTATAATATAAGTGCAAGCTATGTGATGAGAAAGGAGTGCTATGTATGGCTAAAGGAAATATGACGATTAGAATGGAGCCGGAGCTGAAAGCACAGGCGGCAGCTCTTTTTAAGACTTTGGGAATGGATTTGAGTACGGCAACGGGGATTTTTTATCGCCAGGCACTTAGGTGTCATGGACTTCCCTTTGAGGTCAAGGTTGACGAGCCGAACGCCACTACCTATGCTGCGATGGAAGCGGCAGACAAGGGCGAGGATATGTTTGGCCCGTTTGACAGCGTCTGTGATTTGATGGAGGCACTTAATGCTTAAGCCGGAGTTTACGGGGCAGTTCAAACGAGATTATAAGCTTGCGGTAAAACGGGGCTGCAATCCGAAGAAGCTGGAAGAAGTCATTACGCTGTTATGCAATGAGCAACCATTGCCGGAGGCATACCGAGATCACGCTCTCACTAATTCCAGAAACTATAAGGACATGAGAGAGTGCCACATTGAGCCGGATTGGTTGCTTGTTTACAAGGTTGTCAGAGAGACTTTAATTTTGAAATTGATTAGGACGGGTTCTCATAGCGATTTGTTTTGAGAATCGATCCAAACGAAAGAGTGGTGATGATATATGGCGGGTGTTATAACGGAAATAGCGGCAGAATGTGGCGTGTCAGAACAGGCGGTCAGAGCGTGGTGTCGGCGAAACCATGTTTCGAAAGATGCGAAAGGAAGTTTCGCAATCAGCGAAAGCCAAAAAAACCGCTATATATCAGCATTATTTAGGTGATGGGCGAAACCAAGTTTCGCAACCGGCGAAAGCAAGTTGCGAAACCTCGGAAGATGTGTTGATTTCCATGTTGCAAAGGGAATTAGACCGTAAAAATGAGCAGCTTGAAGTAAAGGATAAGCAGATCGAGGAACTGAACGCAAGACTGGCAGATGTCAGCTCGGCATTGGTGGCGGCGCAACAGACCGCACAGGTAGCTCAGGCACTTCATGCGGGAACACTTCAACAGAGGTTGACTTCTGGTGGGGAAATGCGAGAAGTGGTGGATGATAAACCTCAAAAAAGAGGGTGGTTTAGTCGGTTGTTTTTTGGCGAAGACAGTTAGGAGATATAAAGATGGAGAAAGTGGTTGCATAATGAAAAAAATAGATGCTATGAATTATCTTGTTTTTGATAGAAATTTATTTAATTCATTAAAAGCAGGAGGAATTCAGAGGGTGTATTATTGTTCAAAAGATTTTTCGATTTTTGCTGTAACAGATGGTGATATGCTACAGTATATAAATTGGGCAGATTTTAGTGATGTGTCGCTTGCGAAAAATTCTTTAGCTGAACACCCGTTGACTATTTTATATAGCTTTTGCCCTGCTGAAATTTGTGGTTTGTTTGCAGCAATAACTTTTTTTCGAGATGTAGCGATTACTATTTACGTTAGTAGACCGCAATTGCAAGGTATTATTAGTTATAGTGATTTCTCCCCAGGAGAGATAGCCGATTCGCTGAAAAAGATTGCGTTATGTTATCTGCTGCTCAGATCGAAGCTATTTCTGATGAGTGGAGTCTAATCATACAAAATCAGAGTAACTTAAGAATTTTTTTATAAAAATAAAGTTGTGAATGTTCAAGATGACTATTTTGATACAGATATTAGCTGTGTTCTCCCCCAAAAAGGGAACATAGTGCTGGCAGATATTTTGCCAGATATTCAATTGTCGCTAAGGCGTAAGTACGGTTTTGGGTTAAACCCCAGATATATAGAATGGAGGGTTTCCAATGTTTTGAGTTTGCTTTGAGTTGACTTTCCCTAAAAAATAATCAAAAAAGGAGATTTCAGTATGATAAGAAAAAGACTTGTTTCTCTGTTCTTGGCGGTTGTAATGTTGTGCTCTCTTTCTATGACGGCATTTGCGGCGTCTGATGAAGATGTGGCTATGAGTGCAGAGCAAGGTATTATAGCTTCAGAAACATTTGAGATCCCAGTTTCTTTGAGTTTGGATGAACTTGATGAGATGAAGTCTGAACTTGAAGAATGCGGAATCCCATATACTGTTCAAGGAAATCGAGCTATTGCAACAGTTAATGTGACTACTAATATTCACTATGTTGATGAGTTGTACTTTTCCATTATAGCGCAGTGCCGAACAACCTTGTTACAAAAAATAACAGGATCTATTGTATGGAAGTATAAGACAACAGGGTCTTACTCAAAGACTAAGACTATTTCCGTCAACTATCAGGATGATTTTGGTATCCCTAAGTACACCTTAACCTGTCTTAAATATACAGGAAAAACTTTTGCTTCTGGAACTACGATAAGCGCAGATTTTAACATTGATGTAGATGCTACTGGCGAGATTTCTGGTGGTGTTGTATCGAGAACGGTTACTGGCATTGTTCCGTAAAATTAACATTTAACTTTAGTGAAAGGGGCCAGTTGTAGCATAATAGCAATTGGCCCCTTTCTCCCCGCGGGAGCGCGCAAAGCACTTTCACACTGCCGGGCACAAAAGGGGGCGGCGGTGTGAAAGTGCTTTTGCGTTACTTTCTCACCAGAAAGTAACAAAGAGGTTGTTTTTAGCGGAAGTTTATGATAAAATAGAGAACGGAAGATTAAGCGGAAAGGGGGCGATTTTATGGGAGTTACGATTTCGGGCATGACAGGTGCGGGAAGCATCCGGCACAACAACCGTAGCTTCTCTGCGGCGAATGTAGACCAGAGCCGAACGGAGCAGAATATCACTTTTTGCAACGAGGATCTGAAGCAGGTCTACCACATGGTTTTTGATGAAGCTCTCACAGCCTACAACGCAAAGAAAACCAAAACGAGAGATAAGATACCGGACTACTATGAGCATATCCGGCAGAGCAAACAGGAAAAGCTGTTCCATGAAGCGATCTTCCAGATCGGCAACATGAGCGACTGTGGGTGCGGTACGCCGGATGGAGAACGGGCTGCGGCAGCTCTGAAAGATTTTGCGGATTCCTTTGCAGAACGCAACCCCCATCTGCGGGTGTTCAATATGGTGCTGCACATGGACGAGGCAACGCCCCATCTCCATGTCGATTTTATCCCTGTGGCAACGGAGCAGTCCAGAGGACTTGCGACCAGGGTATCCATGAAACAGGCGTTGAAGCAGCAGGGGTTTGTTGGTGTCGGCAGAAAGCAGACTGAATGGGCGGCGTGGATGGAGCGAGAGAAAGAAGCTCTGACGGAGATTGCCCAGCGGCACGATTTTGAAATTATCTCTCTCGGCACGAACAGACCACACATGGACTTACCGCAGTTCAAGGAAGCGGCGGCGAGACTGGAAGCGGTGCAGCAGCAGACAGCGGCAGTTGAGCAGGAAGTTGCCGAGCTGGAACGGCAACGAGACGCTCTGAAAGGCACTGTACGGCTCTTAAAGGAGGCAGACAGGGAAATGTATCCATGAAGGATATTCAGCCAGAAAAGACGCTCACAGGGGCAGTAAAGGGCGTGACGGTGGATCAAGTCGAGCAATTAAAGAAAATGGCGCTGCGCAGCGTGACGGATCGGCAAAAGGTAAAAGAGTTGACAGCGGAAAACACCCGTCTGCGGTCGCAAGTGCCGTCCATGCAAAAGCGGCTGGAAGAAGCACAGCGGCAGCAGCGGCTTGAACAGGAAAACCGTAGGCTGCGGGACGAGAATTATTATCTGCAATCTGAGCTGCATGAGGAACGCGGCTTCACCGAGCGTCTGACGGACGGTATCGGTCGGATGCTAGACTTTCTGGAAGAACACTTTATTTTTTTGTCCTTAATCTTCTAACCTATGGCTCCCGGCCACATTCTTCAAATATTCCTCCGGGTCACCGTTCAGAATCAAATCTGCATAGCCCAGCGGATCATTGTAGATGAGGTAGTCCAGTTCCGTCTGCTGTGCCATAGTCACGTCCAGCGCATCCTCGACCCCGGTGCCGTCAATGGAAATTTTTCTCCCATCCCGGAGTAGCAGTTCCACGCACCCGGTATCCATGTTGAAATGGCAAGCCCTTGCATCGTACTTCATAATCATACCCTCCAAATCTTGTTAGTGGCTTACGGTCTATGACAAGGTATCGGAGTTTTGCGTCGTCCACGGGAGCCTTCATTTTCAAACCCGAAGAAAACGAAAAATCCGAACCCTTCTCCAATCGGAAACAGGTTCGGATTTTCTTGTTTGGTGGGCGCGGGTGGATTCGAACCACCGAAGCTGAAAAGCAGCAGATTTACAGTCTGTCCCCATTGGCCACTCGGGAACACGCCCAGATTCTGTTCACGTCCGTTGCCGGACGACTTATTTATTTTATCAGACTGCGGGCGATTTGTCAACTACTTTTTTCGGATTTTTGCTGCTTTTCTGCGGAAACTGTCGGCAGGATCAGTTTTGGGTCAGATGTTTCCGGCGCTCGTAATCCCGCAAGGCGGCGATGCTTCGCCGGACATGGGGTATAGGGCAATGAGATTGAATATGGTCATCAGCCGATGCCCACGTCGCCCAGGTCCCACACCACGGTATAGGCCTCCAGGCCGCCCACCATCAGCATGACAAGGGCCAGCACCTTATAGGCTGTCTGCCAGCCCCAGCGGTTGCCAAAGAGGTACGCCACATTGGAGCGGGCATAGAACAGGATGCCGATGAAGGTGGAGAAACTGAACAGCGCCAGCGTGACGGCAATGAACACCACGCCAAAGCTGCCCAGATGGTACTGCGCCGCTGCCTGCAGCAGGTCCATGCCGGTCAGCCCAGTGGTGACATTTGCGGGAGCCAGCAGCATCATAAAGGCCGTGCAGCTGCAGATGACCACCGTATCGATCAGGACACCCAGTGCCTGCACAAAGCCCATCTTCACAGGATCATCGCAGGAGGCAGCCGCTGCGGCACAGGGGGCCGAACCGCTGCCCGCTTCATTGGAGAACAGGCCGCGCTTGACACCGTTCATCAGCACCGCGCCAAAGCCGCCCGCGGCCACCTGCCGCAGACCGAAGGCTTCCGAGAAGATGCGGCCCAGCACAGCGGGCAGCTGGCGGAAATTCACCGCAATGATGATGACCGTCATCACGAAATAGCAGACCGCCATGATCGGCACGATGACATCCAGGCTTTTCACGGTGGCATCCCTGCGCAGGACAATGACCGCCGAGAGCACCACCAGCACAACCGTGGTCACAATGGGCGGGATGGAGAACGCATTGGCAAAGGCAGAGCTGACCGAGTTGCTGATGACCTGGCTGATGCCGCACCAGCAGATGAGTCCTGAAATGGCAAACAGCACCGCGACGATGGAATGACGCAGCTTTTTGCCCCGCTTACGCTCGGCCAGCACATGGATGTAGTAGGCCGGGCCGCCGCGCTGCCCGCCATAGAGCGGGTCAGGCTGCCGGTACTTCTGGGCCAGTGTGGATTCCACAAAGGAGGTGGAGGCCCCCAACAGGGCCGTGACCCACATCCAGAACACCGCACCGGCACCACCGGCAGACACTGCCGCCACCACGCCCACCAGATTGCCCATGCCTACCCGGGTGGCCGTGGAGACGATGAGCGTCTGAAAAGAGGAAAGGCTGTCCATGCTCTGGTTCTTCTCGCAGACAGCGGCGATCATATCCCGGAACAGCCGCACGGGCAGCAGCCGGGTGCGCAGGGTGAAGAACACGCCCGCCGTGAGCAGCAGCACCGCCATCAGCGAAATGCCGATGCCGCCGCCCACCGGCAGGGTGAACAAATCACCCCAGAGCAGGTTGTATACCGTTTCGATCAAATGGGACATTCTGAGGAGCCTCCTGTTGTGTGATTACTTTATTATAATACAGCACTTCAGGTTTGTAAATCAGAAAATCCCAGCGCAAGGAAAATAAAAAATCCGAACCCTTCTCTTTCGAGAAAGGTTCGGATTTTCATCATTTGGTGCGAGTAGTGATACAGCATTTTTTGAAAACCATCGTAGTACAATTTGTTTTTGAGGTCATCGGATAGCAACTTGCTTGTATCGCACCCCGATGGGCGGCTGTATTGAAAAAACAGTTGCCTTTTATATACCACACAACCTAAAAATTATCAAGTACGCGCAGCGTTCACTTCTCCCATCACCGGGAGCAAATGGACGCTGCTTTTTTTGTTTGCAACGAAAGGAGGCATCCGTGAAATGGCAGTTTTTCGGGTAGAAAAGAACAGCGGCTACACGGTCATGTCAAACCACCACCTGCGGAACCGGGCCTTGTCCCTGAAAGCCAAAGGTCTTTTATCCCAAATGCTCTCCCTGCCGGAAGATTGGGACTACACCCTGCAAGGCTGGCCCGTATCAACCGGGAAAGCATTGACGCGATACGGCAGGCCATCCGGGAACTGGAACAGGCAGGATACATCCAGCGTTCCAGAGAACGGGACGAGAAAGGGCGGCTGCGCGGTGCAGACTATGTGATCTTCGAGCTGCCGCAGCCTGTTCCTGCATCGGTTTCACCTACATTGGAAAATCCAACGTTGGAGAATCCCACGCAGGAAAACCCTACGTTGGAAAATCCAA
>ENA-OQJH01000574-OQJH01000574.1-human-gut-metagenome-genome-assembly--contig:-NODE-574-length-19390-cov-3.455121_pt1 | contig 19390 bp, 17 predicted proteins | sample MGYA00242597_ERZ504763 | MGnify/ENA primary metagenome ERZ504763 (study PRJEB26092, sample SAMD00036359) | human gut metagenome | host: Homo sapiens | study: EMG produced TPA metagenomics assembly of...
TGTACATCACCATCACACCACCTTGGTATCTTTCTTGGTATGCCTATCTCTTTTACCTCTTGGTAGTTATTGGCCTTGTTTGGTGGATATTGCGTTTCATCATTATCAGACAGCAACTGCGCAAAGAACGGGAATTGAAAATTATTTCATGGAACAAGCCAAGTCAAAAATAGATTTTTTCACGAACATTGCCCATGAATTCAAGTCTCCCCTAAGTCTCATCATTGCTCCTTCCAGCAAACTGCTGAGTGAAGAGACCGAACAAGAAAAGAAAGCATTGTTGGAATTAATATACGAAAATGCCAAAAAGCTGGGTTCGCTTATCCATTTCACTATTGAAGCTTATCAAGACAGAGAAAAGATAAAGCAAACCTTCATTCCGACCGAAATAGAGTTCGTAGAATTCGCGCGCTGCATTTTCAATTCTTATCGAGAGAATATAAAGAGCAAGCAGCTGGATTTTGTTTTCGATACTAATCGAGAGAACATTTATACTCGTATGGATATCTTTAAAATGGAATCCATCCTGAACAACCTGCTGGCCAATGCATGCAAGTTTACCCCAAAGCATGGCAGCATCATGTTCTCTCTGGAGTATAATGAACAGGCCAAACATCTCTATGTTAAGGTGGCAGATACGGGAGTGGGCATCCCAGAAGAGGAGATTCCCCTCGTGTTCCAACGTTACTACCAATCCTCGCGCACTATCAAAAATGACAAAGAGGGCACCGGCATAGGGCTTGCCATCGTAAAGGAATATGTAGAGATGCATAACGGCACCGTGCTTCTCACATCCGATTCCAACGGAACCACTGTCCAATTAACATTTCCCATCAACATAGACATTCAGGAGCAAGAGGAAATCATTGAAAAGCCTACCACAACAGAAAACAAAGAAGATACACGTCCGCTGATTGCCATCGTAGAGGACAACACCTCTATTTCCGGTTTTATAAGCAATCTGCTAAGTACGGATTATCGATGCGTTACAGCTCAAAATGGGAAAAATGGTCTGAAACTTTGCATTAATCTCTTGCCCGATCTTATTATTGCTGATGTGATGATGCCTGTAATGGATGGTATAGAAATGTGCCGCAACATCCGCAGACACATGCCGCTTGCCACTGTTCCCATCATTCTTCTGACAGCCAAGAATGACTCTGGTATTGAATATCAAAGTGCCCAATTAGGCATAGATGCTTTTATTGCAAAGCCATTCGATAGCTCGCTTCTTGTGGCACGCATCAAGCAATTGCTTGGAAACAAAAAAATTGGAGCAACAGATGCGCATTGAACATATCAAACAACCCGAACTAAAGGGCGAAATATCCATTGATGAAAGGCTGTTATTCCGAATTACCACAATCATCGAAGAGCATATAGACAATTCCGACCTCTCGGTAGAGATGCTAAGCCGACTCATGGGCATATCCCAGAAACAGCTTTACAGGAAGTTAAAGTCTCTCACCGGCATGTCTACAGTGGAATATATTCGTTCCATTCGTCTGAAAAAAGCCGCCTTACTGTTCCAAAATGGAAACTTTTCCGTGGCGGAAGTTATGTATATGGTAGGTTTTTCCAATGCTTCTTACTTCACCCGTTGCTTCGTGGCAGAATTTGGCAAGACACCGATGGAGTACTTAGGGATGAAACAAGAATAGGACTTTATTCCTATATTCATACCTGGAACATCATTAGTTGCTTGGCGTGTTTAGCGTACATGTTGAGATTGCCAGGTTTACATTGTCTTAGCATGTCTCGGGCTACACATAGTAATGTTTCAGCTTATGCATTAGTACGTGTTGGCTTACACTATCGTAGGCATTGAACTATACCAAAGCACGTGTGTGGCCCTGCCTGTGAAGCAGTATACATCTTACACGTGAAGCTGTATACTGCTTACAAAACACCCTCTATCTGTTAGAACCCACGCTCTCCTATCATCCTTTCATTTTATTTCAGACCCTTGGATTTAAAGTCACATTCCGGGAAATTTTTCTTGCGCCAGCCGGCATCAAGAAAGAATCTGGATGCTTCTTTCTTACCTTTCAGCTGCCAATCGAGCCACATCAATGCTACTTTGCCCAATACACCACCTTCGGGTTGTTTGTAGGTTCCGGCATGCCCCACAGGGAAGTTCACCGAAACCACTGGTACATGATTGATGGATTCGAAATCGATATTGGCATTGCTGTAAGCTATATCCTTAGGCCCTCCGATGAGGTAAATCACCGGCTTATGATACTGCTTCAGGCTATTGGCATTAGCATGTGCCATTTCAATATTGCCCATACCGGCATTAAGTACCATCGTAGTGGAAACACGCGGATCGTAAGAAACGGAAATGGCCTGTGCGCCCCCACAAGAGTGTCCGCCCACAGCAATCTTGAAACGGTCAATCATCTGATAGAAATCACTGCCGGAAGTGGAAGACTGCCTGCAAACCCAATCGACAGCATCCAGCAGGTTATCATCCATATCGCTGACTGTGATATCTCCGTCTACCGCACCTACCGAGATAACCACATAGCCGTTCTTCACCATCTCGACAAACATCGGTTGATAATCGCCTGAATAGTGCGTACAGGCACCATTGCCATGAATGTATACCGGCAACCGTCCCTGCTTGGCCACCATCTCCTTCAGATTGGTAGGATAGAAAACACTGAATCCAGGAAGAGTGCTGGCATCAATCATAATGCCGGGATACTTCTCACTCTCTTTCTTGTCTTTAAACAATTTCTTATAAGTTTCGGCCAGACAATAACGGGCATGCATCCAAGTGTGTGCTCCCTCACGGTCGTCTATCTCATAATGAATACCCTTTTCATTGAAATACTTCGTATTGCTGATAACTTCCTTGTAGAGAATATCATCTTTGCCTACACAAAACCACAGCATGTTCAGGCTATTGGCCTTTTCTTTTAGGTTGGGAAAATATTTTTCCATCACCTGTGGAGTGAGGTAAGCGCTATATGATCCCATCCAACCAATCCGGTCGGAATGCTTCAAAGCAGTAAACATGGATTGTCCGCCACCACGTGAAAAGCCGGCAATGGCACGATGGTCGCGGTCGTTTATCGTACGGAAGTTCTGTTCCACATAAGGTATGACGCACTCCGTCAATTCGCGGGCAAAGGTGTTGTACATCTCACCGGCCTCCATGGTGTGAGGACGGGGTGTACCGCCGTTCATATAACCATAAGGCATTACCACAATCATAGGCTCAGCTTGTCCGCGAGCAATGAGGTTGTCCAAAATCGTGTTGGCGCGTCCCGTCTTGTACCATGACTCTTCCGAATCGGTCGTTCCGCTCACTAAATAGAATACCGGATATTTTTTGCCGGCAGAAAGGTCATATTCGGCAGGAGTATAAATTACTACCGTGCGATACTGCTGCAACACGTGCGAACGATAAGTACAATAGTGCACTTTGCCGTGAGGCACCGGATTGATAGTATACAAAGCATCGGGATCGGGCATTTCCAGCAAGCTGGATTTGAAAGCATCGGTGGGCGAAAGCAGTTTATTACCCGGGTCGTTCAGACGCGTTCCGTCCACAATAAAGTTATAAGGATAAATATCCGCCTTTTCGGGTTTCACTGTCACACTCCATACACCTTTGTCATCCTTTATCAAGGGAATATCTCCCACCATAAACTGTCCGTTCACCAATACACTTTTGGCATAAGGAGCATAGTAGCGAAATGTTACAGAGTCGTCATTGCCCACAATGGGCGAAGTAAGCGTGCCATACTGGGCACTCAAAGTAGCGCAGCAGCACAAAATGCACAACCACATAATCAGTTTTTTCTTATTCATAGTAAATCAGTTTTGAAATTATCAATAAACTTGGAGACAAATGTAACAGTTCTCTAATCATAAGCGATGAAGATTTTGGACAGACGATGACACTAAACAGACTTCTGTTTATAATCCGTTGTTTTTGCTTGATTTTGTGTTATCTATATTGTATTTTCGCACCATAAAAGAACAGTTATTATGATGAAACGAATACTTCTTGGATTATTGTGCGCTTCAATGAGCCTATGTGCTGTTGCACAAAACAGAGTGACAAAAGTCTTGATACCCGGTGCGAGAGGTCTGCTTGCTGCAGAAGTTCAAATGCCCGAAAATAAGGGAACAGGAAAATGCCCTATAACCATTCTTGCCCACGGGTTCGGAGGAGACAAAAACTGGCAATTAATGAAATTGGTATCAGACTCTCTTCAGATGCACGGCATTGCCTCCATCCGGTTCGACTTTAACGGGCATGGGGAGAGTGAAGGCGACTTTAAGGATATGACAGTTCCCAACGAGATAGAAGATCTTAAACGTGTCGTACGTTATGCTCTGCAATTAGATGGGTGCAACGGCAAGATAGGACTGCTCGGCCATTCGCAAGGAGGCGTAGTCGTAAGTATGACAGCAGGTGAAATGAACGACACCATTTCGGCGGTCACTCTTTTGGCACCTGCAGCTGTGTTGCGTGAAGATGCCATACGAGGAAATACATTCGGGGTGTTATACAACCCCATTAATCCGCCCGAATATGTCGAGCTTCCCGGAGGCCGCAAATTAGGTAGGGAGTATATTCTGACAGCTTTCCGTCTGCCCATTTATGAAACAGCCATTCGCTACCAAGGAGCAGCCTTTCTAATTCACGGCACAGGAGACCGTGTGGCTCCCTATTCTTATAGTGAGCGTTACAAAAACATCTGGAAGAACAGCGAGTTGCATCTCATGGAAGAATACGACCATGGATTCTCCCGACATATCGAAGAAATTGCCGATTTAGCCTCGAATTTTCTTATAAAGCATTTGCTATGAAAGAGATATTGACACTGATCATTTTTATAAGTAATATCTTTCAGGTCGAGAATGATTCTGTTCTTGTCAATATGGTCAGTTTCTCTGGTTATGCAGAAGGTGAATATTTTAAAGGAAACATCCTGCCGGGAACTGTGGATACGCAGACTGTCCTGCCCGATGGAAGTACCCATCTCTCTGCACGCTACATGCTGAAAGGTATTGATCAAAATGAAGACAGCTGCCGCATTTATATAAACAATGAAGTGACAAGCGATACTCCCAAAGGATACACCAGACCTACCATTGTTACAGACAGTAGACTGTTATCTTCATTGATTACCGGCAAACTTGTCGGCAAGATAGATACAACAGGAGGCAGTTTTAAGATTCGGATTTTTGTATCAGAAAAATAGCCGTACATGTCCGGTATAGAACTATAAAAGGGGTTGTCCATTTGCCGGACAGCCCCTTTCCCATAAAACAATCTTTACCACTGACCTGTCGGACTTTATCCTGCTTTATCTTTGAGGCCCGTCGTAATCGGGTCTCGTGAAGTATTGCGTTAAAGTATATCCCATATCAGTAGCCTGATCTACTGCGTAGTTGGGAATAGGGAAGTACTGTGATGTCGGTGTGCAGCCAATCGCATCCATGATAGTATAGTACTTGTTGAATCGGATGAGGTCTATACGGCGATGGCTTCGTAGTAGAACTCATGACCTCTTTCCTCCAACAGGGCATCTAAGAAATCATTGACTGATGCAGTTTTCTCTGCCGGAAGGTCTGCCAACCCTGCACGGTGGCGTACCTGATTGACACAATCGATAGCAGAAGTGGAAACCGTTTTATTCAGACGGACATCGGCCTCGGCATACATCAGCAACACGTCCGCCCAACGGGCCAACGGATAATCGGTACCCTGGAAAGCTGTTTCCGTTTCAATGGGATACTTGTTCAAAATGTAACCGTCCCATTTCACACCGATATCTTCCTTTGTCACCCAGCCATACCAAGCACTGTAATAAGAAGTAAGGATACCCTCTTTACGCATGTCGTTTTCTTCGAATGTTTCATAAAACTGAGGATCTACATTGTAATATTGTCCCCAGCCTCCACCTTGATTGACAAACGGGGTGGGATTCCCTTTATCGTCATACTTGGATACATCGTAGGGAAGCAAGTACCAAGATAAGGGGTTAAAGTTTCCTCGCTTACCGCTGCCGTCGGCATCCGAACCGCAAGACACGGCCATAATGGTTTCACAGTTAAACTCATTGGCTATCTTGAACTGGTCCAAGTAAGGATTCTTACCTGAGGTGAAAAGCGAGTAAGAGCCGGTAAACTGATGGTAAATGTTGTAGGCTTTCTGATAATATCCATCATGTGTGCACCTTCGCACAGGTAATGGCGCATCAGACAGAAACGAGCATAATCGGCCGTGTAGCGTCCCACTTCCGATTGTGTCTCTACCATGTGCTCAGCAGCATACTCCAAATCGGCTGTGATATATTTGGTCATCTCGTCCAACGTAGGGCGTACCATATTCTTCTCTGCTTCAAGATTGCCTACCAGCGTTGGATCAAGGATAACCGGCACAGGACCGTAGAAGTGAAGCAGATAAAACATCGTCATGCCACGCAGAAGACGAGATTCAGCCATCAATTCCTGTTTTTTCTTATCAGAAAGAAGGGTACTTTCTTCCAAGGTGCCTATAATCTTTGTCATACGGGTAATATCACGTACCTTGTCAAAGTGAGAAGGCAAAATATTACTATAAGTACTGGCATACTTCATGTCCTCAAACTGTCCTTGTGCCATATAGATGCAAGGACCACCCCATGAACCGCCCAAGGTCCAAGGTGCACATATATCGGAGGGCGTGTCAAGCATACGGTTAATGCCGCCTTCGGCACGTAGAAGTTGTGCTGGTTGCTGCTACCCCAATTATAAGCCCAAGTCAAGGTGAAAGGGATGTAGCAATCCATCATGTAGCTTTCATAGTCTGCTTCGGACTGAGGAAAATTTGTTGTAGAAAGTGAACCATATATCTTGGCATCAAAATCATTTTCACACCCGAACACTGTGAGTATGCAGGTAAGGATCGAGAGATAAATATATTTCTTCATAATAGTATGTTATTAAAGTTAGAATGATAATTTGGCACCCAAAGAGAATGTACGTGTCTGCGGATATTCAGCTTTACCGCCCTTGTAATTGCCACCCGTATTCACTTCGGGATCGAGACCAGTGTAGCCGGTGAAAGTAAACGGATTTTGAACATCTACATAAACTCTAATGCCGCTGAGAAGCTTACTCAATGCGCCCAATTGGTTCGGTTTAAAGTTATATCCCAGTGTGATGTTGCGCACACGAACAAATGAGGAATTTTCGTAACCGATATCTGTTCCGGCACCACCGGGCAAAGATACAGAAGCCATCTCATACGCAATACCCGGAATGGTACCGTTCGGATTCAGCTCAGAGTGCCATACATCCTTGATGTAGACGGACATGTTGTTCGTCTGATTGCCCAATCCTCTACCGCTTGTCCAGGAATAGACATCGTTGTACTTGTCAACACCCAGTTGCGAGTAAATGAAAACATCCAGATCCCAGTTTTTGTAAGTGAACGTGTTGCCGAATCCCCAGTAGAGAGAAGGAATCACGTTTTTCATATCCACGTCTTCCACGGTAATCAGTCCATCACCGTTCAAATCTACGATAATAGGACAACCTGGCTTCTGGTATGCTTCCGGTTGATAAGAAGGCATGTTGCTCTTGTCTAAGTTCACAAGACCGTTCGTACGATAGTAGTATCTGGCGTTTACAGGCTCGTCCTTACGTATTTGGTATTCGTTGTAGGTATGATTAGGCATACGTTCCTTCCAGATAGCGTTGGTATGGGACAAGGTTAGTACGGAAGTCCACTTGAAGTCCTTTGTTGTGACATTGACCGTATTCAAAGTGGCATCCCAACCATAGCGGCGGATGTGTGCACCGTTGATGGGATAAGAACCAAACATGGAAAGGCCGTTTGAATTGGCATACCCCAGCATATCCGTAATGTCGTTCCAGAAGTAGTCAAAGCTACCGTTTACCCTATCGTTCAGCAGAGAAAAGTCCAATCCGATGTTCTTCATTACTGTCTTTTCCCAAGTTACGTCAGGGTAATCCTGACTTTTCAGGTAATAGGGAATGTATTTTACAGAGTTTTCGTTAAACATAACATGAGTGCCAAAGGCATCGTACGAACCATGGAGCGAGGACCCCAGATTGTCATTACCTGTCACTCCATAAGAGGCTCTCAATTTTAGCAAGTTCACCCATTCTACCCTTTTCATGAACTCTTCGTTGAAAATCTTCCACGCTACAGATACAGAAGGGAACCAGCAATATTTCTTGCCTTTGAAAAATTTGTCAGTGCCGTCGCGACGCAGAGTTCCTGCTATCACATACCTGTCGAACAGGTCGAAGCTGGCGCGTGCAAATTGCGAACGTTTTCGTCCTCTCTATGATAAGAGGTGGGCGTAAATGTTCCAGCTGCTGCACCAATGTTGTCATTAGCCAAAATGTCGTTATTGTCCGTATAGCTTACGGCCATACCTGTATATTTATTCAAGTAGCGGCCCATACCCACAACGGCATCCATACGGAAATTTTCGCCAAATGCCTTGTTAAAGCTGATGGTACCCTCTATGGTAGTGTTGTAACGTTCGTTACGGTTTACGGCACCTCTCGACTTATACATCTGGTCAAAGTATATATCCGAAGGAATGTAGACGTTGCGCTCTGAATTTTCGTTATTATAGCCGAACAGGAACTTGGCGGCCAACATATTTTTAATAATATTTATATCAACAGTGAAGTTCACGTTATATCCATTGTTCTTGGACTCGTTCTGTATATCTTCCATAGCCACGGGGTTAGGAATAACCTTGAAAAGCGTATAGTTGCCATTTTCATCACGTACCGGCATGTTGGGCAGGTAGGACATGGCAGCAGCCAAAGCACCGGAAGCCTGTTCGCCACGACTGTTGGAAGCGCCACCCACCGTACCGTTTTGATAGATGTTACGGTTAATATTGAAAGCCGTAGTCAACTTCAAGAAGCTGGTAAGTTGTGCGGAAACATTGGAGCGCAAAGTGAAACGTTCCATTTCAGAATTAGAGACAGACCCAATCTGCTGAATGTAGTTGCCGGAGAGGTAGTAGTTCAATGTTTTTGTTCCTCCTTGTACTGTGATATTGTGTCTGGATATACTGCCGTCTTTCAGTACAAGGTCACGCCAATTCGTGGTTTTCGCTGAAGCAATATTGCTGTCTGAGAAACATCAGGAAAACCGTTGTCATAGGCAGCAGAGCCGTAAGCTCCCATGTTATGGTCGTGCATATACTGTTCACGACCGAAAGCGTTCACATATTTCATATAGGAAGGAGCATCGAGCATATCCAGGTATGGATAGTTCTTTACCAACGATATGTTACCGTCGTAAGTCACTTTCACTTTACCTTCTTTACCCTTTTTCGTTGTAATTAATACCACACCATTGGCCGCGCCGATACCATAGATAGAGGCAGAAGCATCTTTCAAAACTTCAATGGATTCAATGTCTTCGGGGTTCAGACCAGCCAAACCAGAACGGTTTACACTGGAGGGCATTACAGTGTACTTCCGCCGCTGTCACCTTCCAACGCAGATCCTGGCATAACCATACCGTCTACCACGTAGATAGGCGCACCCGCACCACGAATGGAAATATTGATACCACCACCCGGCTGAGCACTGGCCACCGTTGCCTGCAAACCGGCTGCACGTCCCAACAACATTTGCGACATGTTGCTGGTAGCGGCCTTATTCACCTCATCGGCCTTTACTTTAGCAATAGAAGTCGTCAGATTTTTCTTAGATACGGCACCATAACCGGTTACAATCACTTCGTCGAGCAATTTCGCATCTTCTTTTAATATGATCGCATAAGCCTTGCTCTCTGTAACTTGTATCCGCTTGGGTGCATAGCCCACATAAGAGACCTCAATGGTGGCTCCCTTAGGCGTATCCAATACGAAGTTGCCATCATAATCGCTGATAGTCCCGATTGTGCTATCCACTACCTTGATAGCAGCTCCGATAATGGCTTCCTCTGCTTCATCGGTTACTCTACCGGTTACTTTACATTCTGTGCGAATGCATTGATCACACAGAACAGGCAAAGGGCCATTAATGAATAGGTCCTTCTTAAAGAAGATTGTTTTGCATCATGCAAAAGCCGAAAATATTGAATTCTTCTTTTGCCAAGCATTCTTTGTTTGTTCATAGCTTAAATTAATTTGGTTAATAATTAATATTTGATGAATGCAAATGTAATTATCCAGAGAGTATTGCAAATGGAGATTTAGGACAGATGCTAACACAAAAAAGACAGCATTAAAGAAATCTAAAAGCCGAAAAAAGATGGAAATTATGTGCTATAAATTGTCTATTGGATATGATCCCAATGTAGAAAAAACAAGTATGTTTGTGAACGTATCAAAAACTTATCTGTTATGAAAAAAATATCTGTTTTAGTATTATTTGCATGGAGTCTACTTATTGTACTTCAAGCGCAAGAGTTGGTCTTTCAAGATAAAGACGGCATAGTTCGCTGGAAAAAAAATAATCAGGAAGTGGCATTGTTCGGTGCCAATTACTGTCTGCCCTCATCATGCGACTACCGTGCGGCAGGCTATGTAAACGCCGACCGCAAAGCGATGGTTCGCGAAGACATGGATCATTTTAAACGCATGGGATGGGATGCCTTGCGCATCTGCTTTTGGGGAGACTTTCAGAATTCTGATCCTGACGGGCATCTGATAGACAACGACCACTTGAATATGATGGATTATCTAATTGCCGAAGCCAGCAGACGAGGTATCTACATGCTTTTCTCGCCTATTGTGACGTACGATTCACAGTTTCCCGAAATGAATGACAACTCCAATACCGGCTATGCTAAACTTTTTGCCAAAAACACATTGATACACGATGAAAAGGCAATTAAGTGTCAGATAAACTATATGACGGACATCTTAAACCATGTCAACCGTTATACAGGACGCTGTATTAAGGACGAACCCAATATCATCTATGTAGAAATTATTAACGAACCCACACAGTTCCTAATGATATTCCAGGCATGGTGAAATACATCAATTGCATGTGTAAAGCTATCAAAAGCACTGGATGTAAAAAGCTGATATACTACAATCTGAGTCAGAATTTCGATGTAGCGCCAGCCATTCAGAAATCTATGGTAGACGGAGCTACCTACGCCTGGTATCCACAAGCACTGAATAACGGACATCGTTTCATAGACAACGGATTGCACTTTGTAGACAGATATGAGCCTCTGGTAAAAGATGGGCTGAAAGGCAAGAGCCGCCTTGTGTACGAATTTGATGCAACGGACACGGAAAACGGCTACTTATTGCCTGCCATGACACGAGAGTATAGGCGCGGAGGCATACAGTTTGCAACCATGTTCTCCTACGATGAACATCAAACAGCTTCACGCAATTTAAGCTGGCAAACACATTTTCTAAATATGGTATATACCCCATCCAAAGCTATCGGCGGTATGATTTCGGCTCAAGTGATGAAACGCATACCCAGAGGGAAGCATTATGGATACTATCCACAAAATAACAATTTCGGAGACTTTAAGGTAGACTTTTACCAAGATTTGGGACAGCTGAATGCCGAGGACATGTTCTACTATTCTAACAATACCACCGACCAACCCAAAAATGTGAAAGCCCTGAAACATATTGCTGGTGTGGGGTCATCTCCCGTTGTACAATATGAAGGTACCGGAATCTATTTCATTGACAAGGTAGCCGATAACGAATGGAAATTAGAGGTTTATCCCGACATTATGAACGTTGACGATCCTTCAAGGCAGGAAGCGTGAACCGGGTTGCCCGTCAGGCCGTTTGTCTCAATCGTAACATCCACATTCAATTGCCTGGTTTACAAACAGCACTTTGCATATATCCCGGTAAATATACATTCAAGAACAACCTGTTAGTAAACTACGAAGCACTTCCCAATCAGGAATACTATAATAAGGAAGCCATGAAAGATTGGAAAGTAAACAACTCCACGTTGACAGAAATGCCGCAAAGTCGCCCAGGCGTTTTCGCATGTGAGGTGTATGGTCCCACACTGCCCAAACAAGTCAATCTTTACATTCTGTCAGGTTGGAGAGGTGGAAAGCGCATCCCCATGGCGCACAAGAGTGGTTTCCGTTATGAGACAGAAGTAGACCTAAGCAAGTATCCATTAGGTGAAATTGGCTATCACTTCGGCATAGAATATACTGATGGCAAATTACTATTTCCCGCCAAGATCATCGGCGCAGCCGACGAGTTTGGCTACTATGAACAGGAGCAATACAATCTGCGCATCGTGAATAATAATACTACCCTCACCCTTTTGGACAAGAATGACAATATAAGAAAACTGAGGCGAAGCAGACCACACAATAGCCCCGACAACCAAGTTTCACAGGTCTATGTAGGCGATGAGATGGTCAAAGCTTCCGGATCACCACTCGACCTAGAGCGTAAGGATACTTACAAATTACCTTGCGATGTCACCCTATCCAAATACATATCTCCCCTTATCGACAGTCGCGATTGGAAGACATCTACACCCAAGTACATCCGAATCGAAGCACAAGGACTGACTAATACAGACAAAGCTATCATCAATTTTATTGATACGGAAGGCCGTGGCTATGGAAATACCTTCTCTATCAAGCCCGACATGCAGCAGATTCTTATTCCCGTTTCAGCTCTAAGGCCAACCAAGGGAGTTATTCTACCTCAAGAATATCCTGGAGGTATTACTCCATATTATTATCCCGCATCTACCCGAGACAATGACAATGTGCCGCTGAAGTGGGAAAATATAGATTTTGTACAAATATCCTTGCGTGATGAAATCTATCCTGTGGAACAGCTGAAAGACAAAGGAATAATTATAAAGAAAATTCAATTGGTATTTTGATACTATTTAGAAACTCAGTTCTAATCTTATATAAGAACATGGGAAAGCATCCTATCGGGGAACTCTCCCATGCTTTTTTAATTTTTCCCGTTTTTATTCCAGATATACGTTATGTTTGACCGGAGTCAGGATGAAGGGGAACTCATAATCACCGCAAGGCAACATGTACTGTTCGAGTGGCGGTCTGTCCCAGCTGTTCACATACCTCAAGCCCATCTGTGCCTTATCTATGATTGGTGAGATCGGCCTTCTTTACTTTGGGTGAGTGGCTTTATCCTTTGACCTCTCGTCTAGTGAATAGATGATGTGTGCAGGGGGGAAGCTGAGAACGGAGCAACGGCTATCACTTCCAGCCTTTGCTTGTGGCATTCAACTGCTTCCATTAGCGGATATAGGTCTTGGTCTCTGTTTCCTGCGGACGGATGTAGGAATAGAACAGCTCGTCTACGCTCTGACAATAGATGACCAAATCGGTACTGTGGTTACGGCCGTTGTAATTCTCTATCAGACCGTAAGTATAATATTCGATAGTCTCGAATGTCTGAGTCATTTGCATACCGAAGTGGGACATGAGCGATAACAGTACAGTCTATTTCCGTCAGTGTTTTAAAGATGAATTTGGTATGGCTCCTTCTGATTATCTGAAAAAGATAAAACCGGAATAGGGCGGTTATGTAAGCCGTTTCTTCCATATAGTTAAGCCCTTTCTTACGGCTACCTACTACAGACTCCGCCAGTGGACTGTAAGGTCCGCTTGGGTGGACCATACAGTCTCCCTCAATGGACTCTATAGTCCATTGAGGGAGACTGTAGTAGGTAACCGTAAGAAAGGGCTTAATTGTAGCAAGAAAAGCCTTAGCTAATAGGAAGATTGACTCTTTGAAGGAAAGTTGCTGTTTCTCAATTTGTATGTCTATAAATGATTGTAGAATGCTTTTACCGCTTCCCATTGATAGTAAGGGGCGATAGGGCTGTCAATAGGTAGCTTTACCTCATTCTCATTATGTAGCAATTTTACAATAACTTCTCCTTGTCCGTTCTTGAAAAAGATCAATTGAAGGTTGGCTCCCATGGGTGAGATGCGGAAATCCTGCCAGGCCAGGTAATACCGGTCGGGGTCTGTCTCTTGATTGGAGCATCCTTCTACTTGCATGAGTGCCAACAGACGAATCAGGTTGGTGTCGTGCCCGAAACGGAGGGTGGCGCACGGAGTTCCTTTGCGAATGGCGTGGTCGGCACTTTCTATAATGTTCTTCAATAAAGATTTTGCACTTTCGGGAGCTACACCTCCATTGAGCGGAGCATTGGCGTTACAGATATACATCCGGTAATTGATGGACTGCCAAATGTTGAACAGCTCTTCTTTTTCAAACAAATCGTAGAAGGAAAGCGGTAACTCTACATCTTGCATATCCGATGCAATCCAGTAGAGTCCCATCATAAGTCCGCGAGGGTCTTTCACTTCTTGGGGATTCGTAAAGAGCGTGGCGGTCAATCGTTCCGGACGAATATGGCTTTCTTCGTAGCATCGGAAGCCGGTCCTCCATGCAGCACTGTCCGAACTGAACTCTTCAAGTTCCGGTGAAGTGTAGGCTATGTAGTCCATGTATCTCCGGTTGGCTTCACGGGTAATCCGGAGGGAGGGGTTGAGCTCTTTCAGCTGTTCCGAGAATGCGGACATACTCATGATGCAACGCACGGAGGTGCTGGAACGTGCCGATATGCAGGCACTGTCCCGGAATATTTGGGGGTATTGTTGATACAGTCGTCTGGCTATGGCTTTATGTTGTCGTTCTCCTAATGAAGTTAAGTCTCCGCCACGTCCGCGGGCGTTTTCCCATACTTTCTGAAGTCTGAGCCGGACATCCTCACCTAAAGCGGTAAGTCCTGATTTCTCGTGAAACGTATCAAAGACACGAATGACTTCCAGATAGCGTTCGTCCGAAGTCATCCAGCGGGAACCGTGGCGTCCGTAATGGCTGACGTAGAAAGGGCTGTAACCTTCGGGTGCCGGAGTCCGTATGCCGTCTGGCGTGGGATAAGCATAATAGATACTGCCCATCTTTTCCGGGCTTTGCATGATCTCTTCTTTCAGATGGTGTGCAGGGAGAGTTACGGGGACTGCCTTCCAATTGATGCCGAGCGGATTGTTTTGTATCTCCCATATCAGAGGGAAATCCGGATTGTCCATAATCCACATTTCGCATCCGTCTACTGAGTCGTTTACATGCAGCAGGGGGTACCCCATGGCTTGTGACTTCGTATCAGCCAGCCGGTATTCTGTTTGATTATAGTGAAATTCCTTTTGACTTTTCAGTTCTTGATAGGCGGTTGCTGAAAGCAGGGCGAAGGTCTCTTGAGCGGGGAGACAGATATGCCGTCCGTCTTCCGGTTGTAAGAAGCTTAGTCCGGCAGCCGTTTTTAAAGCTTCTTGGGGCATGGCGTAACTGCCTGATTGCCATCGGGTGTTTCTTTCAATTCCCCAATGCAGATAAAGGGTGTCATTGGACTGGCTGAAAGTAAACTGGTACTTCGGGTTTGTCCATGCAGTTTGAATACGAATAACAGAGGGTGGGTAATGATACCTTGTGCCATTACGCTTCCCATCAGGCTGCCGATAAGCAGAAAGCATATAAAAAGTTTTTTCTTCATCATACGTTACTCTTTAGATTCGGGAAATAGCTTGCTCCCCCCAGTTGCCGGGACGGGGACCCATTTTTAAAACCAACTTGCCTCCTCTGATGATATCATGATGGCGGATGGTGGAATATGGATAATTCTTTCCATTCAATAGCACCGACTGGATATACCTGTTCTTTTCGGAAAGCCCTTCGGCTTTGATCGTGAATGTTTTGCCTTCCTGTAAATGGAAACGACTCTCTGTCAGTAGAGGGGTATGGATTAAATAATAGTCTTGTCCGGCATTGGGGTACAACCCCATCATGTGGAATACCAACCACGATGACATGGCTCCGGAGTCATCATTTCCGGGAAGACCGGCAGAACCGTCATTATAGTTCTTCTGGATAATTTCATGGATGCGGTCGCCGCTTTTATCCGGACGCCCTACCCAGTGGTATAGGCAGGGAGTGAGGAAGGAGGTTCATTATTCACATTGAAGAAACCCTTGTCAAAGAAAATATCCAGCCGTTCGTCAAACTTCTCTTTTCCGCCACATTGTTCAATGAGTCCGGGTACGTCATGCGGAATGCTGAGTGAATATTCCCAGGAGGAGGCTTCATAAAAGAACATGTTCCACCAAGGAGTATACCAAGGACCTTCAAAGGTAACGGGAGTATATGTGAAGGTGGGTTTCTGGATATGGGAGTTTCCGAAAGGTATTTTGTCTAACCAGTTTCCTTCTTTATCCCGGGGAAGTATGAATCCTTTGACTCCTGCATGTTCATAATCGGCCCGCCACAAGTTCTTCCAGTTGGAAGATTGTTTCAAGTATTGCTGGTACAAGTCTGTCTTGCCTAGTCCTTTTGCTACTAAGGCTATGGTATAATCACAATAGGAGTATTCTATTGTGCGGTTTCCGGCTCGGGGAATACCGTATGGAATATATCCCAATTCCAGATAAGGAATCAGTCCGCCTCTTCCCTCCGCTTCTTCGTTACCTCCGGGCGGTATGGTCGCATCTTTCAGCATAGCTTCCAAAGCCAGATGGTAATCTATGTTTGGTAGTCCTTTTACAAATGCATCGGCTATAACAATTTCGGCGTTGGAGCCGCCTTGTGTCCGTCCGTTACAATTTCCGCTTCGTGCATCAGGCATGTAGCCGTCCCGTTTATAGATATTGATCAGTGAACGTACAATGTCTGTTTCTCTTTGAGGGTCAATCAGTGTGATAAGTGGAGTTGAGGTGCGGTAGGTGTCCCAGATAGCATAAAAATCATCATAATAAGGTTCCGGATCACTCCATAATGGATTTTCACCGGTACGGTCTACAGGCATTAACATGGTATGATAGATACCGGTATAAAACATACGCTTATATTTTTCGGGTGTATTTGAGGCTATATCAATGCGTTGCAATAAGTTTTCCCATTGTGCCAATAAGGCTTGCCGGGTGTCCTCAAATGACCAATGAGGTATTTCGTTCCATACATTCTCTCTGGCTTTGAGAGACTGATAAATGAAATTCCGACTTTCAGTTGAATGGTATTTGCAGAAGAAGGGAAACGCAACAAAGCTCCGGTTTTTTGTTGGGAGTCTGGCTGGTATCGTTCATTGCTGATCTGGCTTCCTTTCCATGTGGCCGTTTGTACAAAGGGATGGTCGGTTACTGCATAAAAATAAACGGTGTAGGCACGTCCGTTATTCCAACCTCCGCGAATACGGGTATATCCCATTACTTCGTGATCGGATATGATTTGAATTTCCGAACCTACAAATTGTTGTGCTTCGCGGGCATCGGGGGTCGGTTGTTCACCCAGGAAGAAGCCGGCGTCAACCAACAGGGATTTTAAGGAATCTTCGGGATAGGTGAATCGGTAGAATGAGGCGCGTGGAGCAGTTGTTATTTCAGTATATATGCCTGTTCTCTGGAATTCGGTAGCATAATAGCCCAAGCGGATTGTTTCATCTTTGCGATAGTCTATATGATTGAGCTGATCCATACCTTTGCCAAAAGGCATGACAAGTATGTTGCCATATTTAGGACCTCCTCCTGTCCCGCTGACGTGTACTTGGGAGAACCCGTTAACTTGTTCGGGCATAGGCAGCCAACCACTATTGATGGACAGTGCAATCGGGCGATGGTTTCACCATACCATAAGGGCAGGAGGGGCCGATAAATACCCGTCCCAGTCCTTCCGAACCGATTCTGGGATCTACGTAATCAGAAGTCTGGCTTCCTGTGCCGCGACCGTCACGGGCAGCAGCAGGAAGACCAGTCTTAACAAAGAAACTTTGAATGGAATGTGGGTCATAATTATTTCTTGTTTATTTTTACACGTATTGTATTCTTCTCTTTGATATCTCCTCCGGCTTGTGTCAATTGAGGGAAGGCCCAATAAATGTTATAGCCGGTAATCCGGATATCCGAAGCGGTGTCCAGATAGAAAGCATAAGTCTTGTCATATACAAAACCATCTCCGTTACAAGGACGTTTGTCATACACACCGCCTTCATAATCGGTACGTTTTAACAACTTGACATCTATTTCATCAAAGTAGATATGGTGCACCTTCTCCGGAGTGTCTCCCCCTACGAAAATGCCGTTTTCACTAGTGCATTTAATCTGATTGAAGAAAATGTTGCTGACTTCTCCCGAGTGTCCTTTCGTTGCACCTTTGGGGAAACGCCAGCCTGCATCTTTATGATTGCCTACGGCACGAGGGTATGAGGTGACATAGATAGGTTCCGCTTTACCCCACCATACATCAGAATAGAACATACAGTCTACTAATATATTGGAGAAAATGATATTGCTCACAGTACCTTCATCCCGGTTTTGTATGCCGATGCCCCGGTTGCTGTTTTTGATAATGCAATTATTGAATAATACATTCTCAATTTTATCCATATTTTCCGAGCCAATCTTGATGGCGCATGAGCGTGAAGTCATGACACAATTAGTCACTACAATATCTTCGCAAGAGCCATATTCTTCAAATTCCCGACGATTCTTCAGGCAAATGCAGTCATCGCCCGATTCAATGAAGCAGTTCGCTATACGTACTTTTTTGGAGTGATCCACATCAATACCGTCACCGTTGCGTATTTTTAGATTATTCAATAAAGAGATGCCGTCAATCAAGGCATCGTAACAGCCTATCAGGTGTATTGTCCAATAGGCGCTGTTCCGGATCGTGATGTCACGGATAACGGTCTTCTCTACATTGATAAGGGTAAGCACATGTGGGCGTGGGTCAAAATCAGTGACGGGCTTCAGCTCGTAGGAATCATCCAGCTCTTTGCCCATGAAGGCGATTCCGTTTCCGTCTATTTCTCCTGTACCGGTAATGGATATTTGTTTTAAGTCTTTTCCACTGATCCACATCATTCCTTCGCCACGGTTTTCGCGGAATGCGCTTTCTGTATAGATGCTTTCATCGGGGTTGGCCAGCAATCGGGAGTTGGGTTCCAGATGAAGGTTCACATAGGATTTCAAATATAGCGGGCCGCATAGAAAGGTGTGTCCGGCAGGAATGATTACGGTTCCGCCACCGGCAGCGGAACAGGCATTGATGGCGCGTTGTATAGCGGCGGCATCATCTGTTTGTCCGTCTCCTTTGGCTCCATAGGTCATGATGTCGTACGTGTTCCCTTGATGGGAAATACTGCATCCTGTCACAAACAACAGGAGGCAGCATAAGAGGCTGATGATAGTTTGATTCTTCATATGGATTGTTTTTTATTTTTGTACTTATTTCATATTGTCGGGAGGCAGGCTGAGGGCGGGTGCTCCCCAGTTTGTATTAGGGTTCGGGCCCATCTGGAACTCTAATGTTCCTCCCTGTATTATATCTTGGTGTGTAAAGTAATTCTTGTCATATTCTTTTCCGTTTAGTTTTGCTGACTGGAT
>ENA-OQJH01000575-OQJH01000575.1-human-gut-metagenome-genome-assembly--contig:-NODE-575-length-19389-cov-3.590385_pt1 | contig 19389 bp, 18 predicted proteins | sample MGYA00242597_ERZ504763 | MGnify/ENA primary metagenome ERZ504763 (study PRJEB26092, sample SAMD00036359) | human gut metagenome | host: Homo sapiens | study: EMG produced TPA metagenomics assembly of...
ATCCAGTTGTCCATATCCTGCCGCGGCGATCTTTAGGGATACACTCCATAGCGACATGGTCGGTCTTTATCAAATCTTCCTTTTTCCCGCTCAGGCATACCCAGCGGAAGGGACCGTAACCATAATCGAAAAGTTGAGGCCCCATGATATCCTCTACATAAGACGGCCAGATGAATCCATCCTTCTCGTCTGTTCCATTGCGTGAGATTTCTTTCACTCCGGCGTCATAAATCGCTTTCATGAAAGAATTGCCATAATCGAAGAAATAAGTGCCCCGTGCCACCAGTTCCTTGATAACATGGAAATGGCGGCGCAAAGTTTCGTCCACCATTTTATCAAAAGTTTCTCTGTCTTCTTTCAGCATACGGGTACGTTCTTCGAATGAGATACCTGCAGGACAATAACCGCCTTCGTAAACGGCATGGCAGGAAGTCTGGTCACTGAGAAGTTCGATGTGGATGTTGTGATGTAGCGCATACTCCAACAGATTGACTACATTGCCATGGTAGGCTATGGAGCAGGGGATTCGTCGGGCCATGGCATCGGTAGCCAGCCGGTAGGCTTCAGACAAATCGGATGTGATATGCTGTACCCACCCTTGGCGGTGGCGGGTTTCTATGCGTGAATAATCTACTTCGGCTATGATGGCCACTGCTCCGGCTATCTCTGCCGCTTTGGGTTGTGCGCCACTCATTCCGCCTAATCCGGAGGATACGAAAAGATGGCCGTTCAGGTTACCGTTCTGAGGTACTCCTAATTTCATGCGGCCGGCATTTAATAAGGTGTTGAATGTGCCGTGTACAATGCCTTGGGGACCGATGTACATCCAGCCTCCGGCTGTCATCTGTCCATAATTGGCTACTCCCATCTGCGCGGCGATTTCCCAGTCTTTCTGGTTGTCGAACATGCCTACCATCATGGAGTTGGTGATGATGACGCGGGGGGCTTCGGGATGTGATTGGAATAAGCCCAAAGGATGGCCGCTTTCTACCACCAGAGTCTGTTCATTGGTCATTATCTCCAGATACTGCTTGATAAGCCGGTATTGCATCCAGTTCTGACAAACTTGTCCGGTTTCGCCGTATGTCACCAGTTCGTAAGGATAAAGGGCGATATCAAATGAAAGGTTGTTGTCTATCATGACTTGGAATGCTTTCCCTTCGATGCAATTCCCTTTGTATTCGTCAATGGGCTTTGCTTTCAAATCACCTTCGGGCCGGAAACGGTAACCGTATATTTTGCCCTGGTAAGTAATTCGTCCGTCAATTCGGGAGCGAGTTGCTCATGCAGTTCCACAGGAATGTACCGCAATGCATTCCTCAACGCCGTTTCCGTTTGGGCGGGTGTCAAGCGGTAGCCCCGGTCGGGAGCGCGGCGGATGCCTTCCGTGAATGTAGGATAGCAGGTAAGTCATTGGATAAAGTGATAGTCATTGTATGTAAGTGTTTTGTCACAAAGATAGCAAAACTACTGGAATACTATAAGTTTGAGAATATGTTTAGTGACATAAAGTTATATAAACTCAGTATAATATATTGTTGATTTTAGAAATACAGCGATGGCATGTGCTATGGGAGGCTCTCCGGATTTGTTTTAAGTAAAATAATTATTATTCAATACTAATAGAATAGTGATAATTGTCGCTTACAGGTATAGTATCTTCATAGTATACAGGTTTAGTCTTTATACATTTGGAGAACACGTTGTGCCATTTCTTTCATTTCTTGACGTAAGGTAACCGGAGCCATTACCTCAACGCTATCGCCAAAGGAACGTAGAAGTGAACGTAATTCATAGTTGTCTTGTACTTTCAGTCGAACCTCCCATTTGCCGTCGGCTTGTTTGCTGTTTAGCACAGATTGAGACTCATGCAGCGGCTTTGTTGTAATGTAATTCCACGCCTGGTCGGTAACGTGCAAAATGACATTTTCCACAGGGGCGCCTTCAACTACGGAAACGCCGACCACGTCACTAAAGAACTCTTCAAAATCAAAGTCATTGTCCAGAGGCTCAAAGGTTCGGGTCGTTTCCTTTATTCCTTCAATCCGGTCTATCGCATAGTTGGACATTTTATCGAAGTCTTTGCGTTTCGCCACCAAGAACCAGCGATTATTGTACTGTTTCAAGTGATAGGGGCTCACCACAACTGTTCTGACATCTTTACCGAATGGATGGTAATTTATTTCTATTACTTTCTTTGCTACAATAGCTTCGAATATGGCTTGTACCATTTGTCTATACCTGTAAGGTATTGGTTGTGCTGGAAACTGACTGCCTTTTGAGTCTCACTGCCTAGTTTTGAAGTGGTATAAAGTTTCTTTTCCAGGTCATCCAGCCAGTCGAACTGAGGAACACCTTCACGTTTCATGATGGCGGCGGCTTCGAGTATACAATCCATTTCTTCTTGGGAAGGACCGGATTCGGCCATAGTCTTTGAACCGACTGCATAACGGTAATACTTTTTATGGCCGTCTTGGATTCTGTCGATAATGACTCCGTACATCAATTCCATATCGTTCATATCGTCAAAGATTTGACGACGCTGTACTCCTTCGGCACCTTTTGAACCGCTATCACCATTCTGTCGTTCAAGTGCCATACGGCAGGCCTCGATGAGGTCGTTCATGTAGTATTTTCTGGTTCTGCTGCTAAAGCATTTGTCTAAAGCTCTGTATCGAGCCATCGCGTTTTTATTTGTTGCCATCGCCTTCTGTTTTATGACTGTTTTTTATTTTGGTACAAAGTAAAATAGCAACTGTGCATTCTTGCCGCACAGCTACTATAAATTTCACTTTTCCATGCGGAATAACACCCAGTCTGTCATGGCATAAAGTTTTCAATGTCTTCTGTCCGGATTAGTCTTTCGGGTTTATTCGTTATGTCTGGTTTCGTCTATGATTTCGCCGAATTTCTCTGCGGTTTCCTTGATGTCGGTGAACTCAGATCGTTTCATGCCGCTTAAGCCGGTACTTGTCCATTCGCTGAGGTCATCAGCAAAAACACCTTTGTTCATACGGTCCAGATAGTTCGCGGATAAACCGTCAGGCATATTTTTCAGATCCATCATGCCGATACGTTGTACAAAGTATGCATAATCGCCGTCGATGATGATGTTCTTGTGCGCTGCCATCTTATAGATTGACATCCAATGACGCTTTTTGGTGAATAGCGGAGTGTAACTTTGCGCTTTCAGAATGCTGCGTTTCAAAAGGTCCATCTTCTCTTCTTCGTTCATCTTGTTAATAGGACACTCTGCCACCTTTTGGACAGGCTCATCCTCTTCGGAATTATCCCTGCTGTAAGTATCCATTTCGTAAGAGGCTGCAGGAGCTGAAGGATACATAACAGGAACGGTGACTCCCGAATTGTCAAGTTCACAACCTGCCATTTCCAAGTCTGTAATGCTGACCATTACGGCATAGATATACATGCTGACCACCATGTGGATGGCTGGAGCAACCTCTGCATCGGGGAGTTCCGGAGCATGGTGAACGTTCTCGTTTCTCCACTTTGAAATACACTTGTAGTAGGTTTCAAAAGTGTTCAATTTCGGATTTTTGCCATGATTATAGTAGAGGTTATCTATTTCATGGAAAGTCTTTACAATGGCCACCCAACCGTCTGCACCTTTTGTAGACATAAATTGTTCTCCCTCTTTCAGGTAATAGAGTTTGCGGAGGAATGCCTCATACTTGGGCAACAATGCTGCGAATATCACTTTCAAGTCTACCGGCTCGTTCTCACCACGATAGAACTTGTTCAATTGATTTGGAATCATGGTGTTCAGACCATCCAAGTTTTTCACAGTATGGGTCTTCAAGATGGCGAAAAGACAATCGAGCACTTCTTCAAGTTCACGATAGCCGTGTCCGCAGAGTTCACTGAAAGTATCTTCTAGTTTCTCAAACATCACATCTTTAAGCAACTCCTCATTATATTCAAGCACGTTACTTGTATGGAAACTTTGCCCCAGGAAGGTTACCAGCATGTTTAAGAATTCCTCATTGAATGCTTGGTTGCTGTTGAGCAGTTTCTTCAAGTTGATATACTTGCCTAACTGTGTTGCGACTTTTTTGTTGAACTCCTTTTCTACCATCTTCAACAGGCTGGAACGAGAGTTTTCTGCGCTGAATGCCTGCTTTATGTTGGGGTCATTTCTCAACTGGCGCAGCAACTCAAGGATGATCTGGTCATTTTCGTTAAGAAAACCTTCATAAGGCTCGTTCATCATGTGGATGAGATGATCGAGATGATCAAACTCCTTCTCCCCGTCGCTAATGCCAGCAGTACTTGGAGGCGTCAGTTCACCATCTTCTCCTTCTAATGTGATACAGCCTGTTCTGCCAGCTGGATACGATACTTGTCGAGGTCAATCTTTTCCAAGATGTCCAGTGGCAAAGTCTCCTTAGTATAAGGCAGGTATTTGTAGTAGAGCTTGCAGAACATGTAGAAACGTTCCAAGTCAGGATCAAGGAATTTCATTAACTGAGCAAGCAATCCGTACTGGCGGATGTAACGGTTCACCTCCTTGCGGATGAGTTCCTGTTCCTCTTCAGGTAACGGTTTCACATATTCGTTTACCAGTTGTCCTAAGATAGATGGAATGCCGGCTATCTGTTGTTCATCTCCGCAGAGCAATAAGGTTACCACCTTATCTATATCGTTCTGTGTAAAGAGTTTCCTGCGCTCGATGTCATTCTTATATTCATAGATGTTCGACGGGTTATAGTTTCCTTGCAACCAGGTCGTATCATAGTAGGGTTCGAATGCAGCCTTTATGTCTTCGTGTTTGTTTACGAAGTCGATAATCAGGGTATCTTGCTTGTCGGGATGGCAGCGGTTCAAACGACTCAGTGTTTGGATGCACTGCACACCGCCTAGCTTTCTGTCTACAAACATAGTATGGAGTAAAGGCTGGTCGAATCCGGTCTGGAACTTGTCGGCTACGACCAAGAACCTTTGATTAGGCTGTTTGAATTCGACGGCAATGCCGTTGTCTTTGATTCCGAAGCCGTTTATTTTCTCCTCTGTATATTTGTTGCCATTGATTTCTACTTCACCACTGAATGCCACAAGTGCTTTTATCTCGCCATTGTATTTCTCTTTCAACCGGCGTGTGATGGCTTGGTGGAACAATATGGCGTTGGCGCGGCTGGAAGTCACTACAATGGCTTTGGCCTGCCCTTTCATCTTTTGGGCAGAGTGCTGCATGAAGTAGTCTACCATCATATTGGCTTTGTAGTTGATGACGTATGGGTGCTGGTTCACATATTGCATCATCAAACGGAGTGCGTTCTGCTTTTCGTATTCAGGTGTGTCTTCAGGAAGGTCTATCTTGCTTACCAGCTCAAACATGGTCTGGAAGGTGGTATAGTTTTTCAGCACGTCAAGGATAAAGCCTTCCTCGATGGCTTGTTTCATGGAATAGGTGTCGAATGCCTTTCCGTTACGGCCATAGAGTGCAAAAGTCTGTGACTTTGGTGTGGCTGTGAAAGCAAAGTAACTGATATGGCCGCTATTGATGCTGCGGGCAGCTTGCAGTTCGGCCAACATTTGGTCTTGCATATTGTTCTCGGCTTCACGGCTCTCAATTCCAAACTCTTCTACTGTTTCGCGAAGTTCATTCTTGTCGGTGAGAACTTGACGCACATTGTGCGATGCTTGCTTGCCAAAGGCTGTATGCGCTTCGTCTATGATGACAGCGAAGTGTGAACCGGCAGCCTCCTTCAACTTAGGTAATGCAAAGCTGAACTTTTGTTCCGTGGAGATGATGATGCGGTGACCGCCTTCTGCTAATGCCTTTGCCAGATTACGTGAACCTTTGCGGATGTCTTTCACAGTACCGGCTACTTCTTCCATTCCCTTTATTTCATCGGCAATGTTCCGGTCGAGCACAATACGGTCGGTAATCATGATAACCGAATCGAATACCGGGGTGTTGTCTGCATTCTGAAGGTTTGCCAGCTGGAAGGCCAGCCATGACATGCTCTTTGTTTTGCCTGAACCTGCAGAGTGCTGCACGAGATAGGTTTGACCTACGCCTTTCTCGCGCACGTCGCTAATGATGTTGCGTACGCAACGCAACTGGTGATAACGGGGGAATATATAGAACGGTTCACCTTTCTTAGGTGTAATGCGTTTAATGAAATGCTGAATGAGATTTAGTAAAGAATCAGCTTGCAGCACCTCTTTCCACATATAGCAGGTCGGATAATCTCCTTCTACTTGTGGATTCACCGTTTCCTTGTTGAATGGGAGGAAGCGTGTATTATCGCCGGCCAACTGGGTGGTCATCATCACCCGGTTGTTATCCATGGCGAAATGGACCAGGCAGGTGCGAAGCATGCGGTTCTGCGGGTGACGGTTGGTCTGATATTGGTGCATGGCGTTTACCACAGTCTGACCGGTAGCTTCGTTCTTCAGTTCCAGAGTAATGATAGGCAGACCGTTTAACAGAATGCAGAGGTCGAGTTCGTTATCCTTATCGAAGCCTGCGTGCTGTACTTCATCTGGCGAACCACGCTGAAGATATTTTTCTTGTAGAGGTGGTCAGCATCATCATCAAGGGTCATCTTCGGTTTGAAAGCTGCCAACCGGATGCGTCGGCCTTGCAGCATGAAGCCATTCTTCAACAGTGACAGCAAACTTTCACCACGATTAATTTTCGTGTTGATAGTTTCAATCACAATGTTGAGCGCATCTTGTTCGTCTGCGAAACTTTGAGTGATAAGTTTCTGCCACATAGGTTGCTCGCGCAAAAATTGTAAAAGCATATCTGAGTCCACCAACTTTTGAATATTGAAATCCTTTGGTGTGCGTTGATTGTACATCTTGCTTCCTGCAAGGTATTCTGCTATGTGTTTCTCAAAGAGAGTTTCGTTTAGTAGTTCAAACATATCGGTTCATATTTTTCGTTTTATGATTGCAAAGCTCGTATATAACCGTGCAGTGTTTCTGCACAATTTACTCTTCTATTGCATTTTCTATGTCTTCAATACTTGGCAGTTTCTCTGCCAGTGTCTTTTTCAGTACTTCATCAAGTTCATAGGTTGCTATTCCCAACGGTCGGTCGATGCCTTCAAAAGCCCATTTAACCACCGTCTCGTTTTTCGACTTGCATACCAGCAGTCCTATACTGGGGTTGTCATTGTCATCTTTCAAAAGATGGTCTGCCGCCGACACATAGAAGTTGAGTTTACCGGCAAATTCAGGCTCAAATTTCACGACTTTTAGTTCAAGCACGACATAGCATTTCAGCTTTGTATGATAGAATACCATATCCGGAAAGTAGCTGGTTCCACCAGGCATGCGAAGTTCCATCTGACTTCCAACGTATGCAAAACCTGTACCTAATTCCAGCAGAAACCGACGGATATTGTGTTCTAAGGCTTCTTCAAGCATGTGCTCATTGTATGGTTCTCGCAATGTGAGGAAATCGAAGTTATAAGGGCCTTTCAATATTTCTTGTGCCAGTTCATCTTGTGGTTGTGGCAACTTGTCGTTGAAATTGGTCTGCGCTTTTCCTCGTTTTTCATAAAGACTTGCTTTCTGCATATTCATCAGCGTGGCGCGACTCCAGTTGCCGGCAATCACTTCGTTTATATAGAATAATGCTTCGTTCACAGTCTTACTCTTTGCCATGATTTCAATGTGATGTCCCCAAGGCACAAGAGCGAATTTTTGTGGCATGGATAATTCGTCAACAAGTTGTTGGCAAATTGACTCATCATCGCTTGTATAGAATCTGAACCACTGTGCCGCATACCGCAAGTTGGTGTATGATAATCCTTTCATACCAGGAAACTCATCTCGCAAATCAAAGCTGAGCTGTTGCAAAACACCACTTCCCCATGCTTGTTCCGCTTTCATCTTTACAATGTCACGACCTAAGCTCCAATAGAACTCCAGCAGCGTGCTGTTTACTTTGATGGCGGCTTTTATCTGACTGTTTCGCAAACGAGATTTGATATCGGCAAACCATTGCTTATATTCTGCGGTTATAGCAAATTTATCTCGCTTTACGAAATGAGGTTCTTCTTCTTTATTGCTTGTTTTCATGGTCTTATGCTTTATGTGTCAGCTTACTTTTATCTTGCCTGTCACTACGTTGGTAATGAGGCTTTGTTTCAGTTCTTGAAGATAAGCAATTTTTTTCTTTTGGGTAGCGATAATGTGGTCAATCTTTGAACATTTTGTATCAAGGTAGGTGGCGATTTGTTGTTGCTCGGAAAGAGGAGGTATTGGAATCTTTGTTTTATTCATATCACCCATTGTAATGTGCATCATTGTACTTCCATGCATATCGCTCATTTTTTGATTTGTCACTGCTCTTAATAAATAATATGAATACATTTTATCCATTGATGTAGCCAGTTGCACTTTCCATATATGGTAATGATATATTGTTTTTGCTTCATTCCAAATATATGGGCCAACTGAAGCTGACCAAGCATATAGTAAATCATCCTTATCACAATACTTATCGGGTTCTAGTTCCATATTTGAATAGTACCACGAATCATTTGTGAAGAAGTTTCCAACACGAAGTACCTTGTATTTTCCACTTGGTAGCAATTCGTTTTGTGAATACGCACGTCCGTTTATAAGTCTTAAGAAGAAACGTAAACAGGCGATGTCCCAGTGCATAGGAATATTACCAATCCAGTTTACACCACTGTCTTTTAGTGGCGTATTTGGATTCAATCCCCGTGTCACGGCACGAGTGATAAGTGATTGTTTAAGTTCACCAAGATATTCTATTTTCTTTTCTGCCTTAGCATCATCTTGTCAATCTTCTCGGTCTTGACATCAAGGTAGGAGGCAATGGATTGCTGTTCGGATAACGGAGGAACAGGGACTTTTAATTTTCTGATTATATCTTGGCTTATATTAGGTTGTCCACCTCCAAATGATGATAATAGTAATTCTTCTTTAGCTATGATAAATGAATAAAAAGTATACTTTGGGCATATTCTTTTAGATGGTACAATTATACAACAGGCTTGATTGGTTGCTGTCTCTATATCAAGTAAACCAACTTACCAATTGTTGCTCCATACATTGCAATCACAACAGAATGAATAGGATAGAACTTCATTTTGCATTCATCTACAGCTTTTGGGGTTATTTTCTTACTTGTTTCAGTTATCAATCCATTATTTAAATCACCTGTTTGAAGCCAGTTGAGACCTTTTTCTGAATAATAGTCTTCACGCGAGGATAATGGCGTTGTACCACTTCCTATTATTGGATGTACACGTGATATCTTTATCGCCTCCCAATGATTGGGTATTTCTCCAATCCATTTCACTCCACTATCTTTATAAGCATCATATTTCTTCATCATCCCTCTTTTTAATCATTCAACAATGAAGATAATTCCTGTTCTTCATCTTCTTCAAGTGCCCGAATATCCGCAAGGATATCCTCTACTGAGCGTAGCGGCTGATATTCATAAAACAGTTTTGAAATAGGGAACTCGCAACCTATCTTATCTTTCTCTCTATCCATCCATGCGTCAGGAGCAAAGCGAAGGACTTCGTTTTGAAAATACTCTTGAATATCCGTCTTGAATGGAATCGATTCATAGTCACGCAAATTAGTGTCAGCGACCAAGTCGCTGTTATCATCAAGTGGTATGACATGAACCTCGGGGGCAGTTTCAGACACTTCACCAAAGAAGGTGCGACAATCTTTGATAAGTTTTGCGGTAGTCTTTATCTTTTTTGACTCCAAGTAAGCAAAGAACTCAGCATCGGTGCGCTCTGTATCAATATCGTCCAACGCAATGATGTTTGCCAAAGCTTCGCTCTGTTTCTTTTCATCGAGCGCAGCATATTTTGTCTTCACATCCTTGTATATAAGACGGAGAGGACGTTCAACGGTAATATAAGTATAGAAGAAATCATCTTATCCATAAGTTTTGCATTGTCGCAAGTCTCAAAAGCATGGTAGATACGACCTATTTCACTTCGACCGTAATCGCTGACCAAGACATTTTTCATACCGAGGTTCTTGCGCATAGGCTGTACGTACTCGTCTTTAGCTGCATTTATCAGTAGCACTTTATTCTTGTGGCTTTCGGGTTTCTTGTTATCAAATATCCAAAGGTAGGTAGCGATACCTGTGCCATAGAACAAACCACCGGGCAAAGCAATGATAGCGTCAAGTAAATCATTGTCAAGCATGTGCTTGCGAATATTGCTCCAGCCGGAACCTGCACCACCGTTAAACAATGGTGAGCCATTAGAGAGAATGCCTACACGACTGCCTTTGGGGTCCATCTTATGGAGCATGTGCAAGGTGAATAGTAACTGACCATCGCTTTTGTCGGGCAGTCCCGGAGCAAAGCGGCTGTTTTTATCTTCCGCTTCGGCAGAAACGGAGTCGTATTCACGTTTCCAGTCCACACCGTACGGAGGGTTCGCCAGCATAAAGTTGAATTTTTGGTCGCGGAACTCATCGACAAGAAGCGTGTCACCTACAGCGATACCCTTTGCTTCGTCCCCCTTCATGATAATATCACTCTTGCAGAGTGCGTATGTTTTGTCGTTTAATTCCTGACCAAACAGGTTGACAGTTACATCCACTCTACGCTCCTTTGCTGTTTCCTCTATGGTGTCCTTGGTCAATGTCAGGATGCCGCCTGTACCACGGCAGGGGTCATACACAGAGATTATCTTCCCATCTTGGTAAATCTTATCTTCTTGGCCGAGCAAGGTAATCTCCGTCATCAAGCGGACGATGTCACGAGGAGTATAGAACTGACCGGCACCGATACCTACAGATTCTTTTGCGTAACGAATGACAATTTCGAAAACAGTACCCATCATGTGGTTGTCTACTTTGTCGGGACTGAGGTCGATGTTCAGTACAAAAGCTTTAGTCACTTGGAGCAGCAGGTTCTTGCGGGCAAGGTTTGAGAAGATGTCGCTCAGGCTTGCGTTTTCACCTTTACCGGTGAAGTTTTTCAGAATCTCACGGATGTTTGGACTGAAACCTTCAAGGTAGGTCTTAAAGTTGTTCGTCAAGTCGGCAGGAACTGTTATCAACTTAGAGAGTGACAGACCACTCGTGTTGTAGAATTTGTAGCCGGCAGCATCCATGAGCATCGGCATCATATTGTCGATATCCTCTTGTGAGGTCTGACCAAGTTCTTCAAGCTGCTTCATGTTAGTTGCCACAAGGGCCTCTGAACCTACAAGTACGCAGTCCAGACGGCGGAGGAGAGTGAACGGAAGGATTACATCCTCCACGTCCTTATTGTCATATACATTGCGAAGGAGCTCCTTCACGTTCCATATCATCTGACCTAATTCTTCTGCTGTCATATTGGATTTTTCATTGTTCGTTTCTAGTCATATTGTGTATAGTCTTTTACTCAAATACAAAAATAGTGGATTATTCTCAAATTCTTTTCTCGTTGACTAAAAATCTATTTCCGTTTACCAATGTCTTTTTCCAAGTTGCTTCTTGGGCATAGCTAAGACTTTTTATACGGATGACTAATTCTTTTTATACAGCATACTAAGACGCCCCATTGCAATAGGATATACGTCCTGCTGTCGTAGGATGTAGTAAACATTTGTATAAAAAGCCTTAATAATACGGAAGAAAGGCTTTATATCTGTGATGAAGTTTTAGGGGATCAGCAACGAACTGTCTCCATAGCTCAGGAACCTGAAATCATGTTCCAAAGCATAGTCATAAATCTTTCGCCAGTTTCCTCTCACAAAGGCAGAAACCAATAGCAGTAATGTACTTTGTGGTTGATGGAATTGGTGACCATTTTCCGGACTATTTTGTATTGATATCCCGGTGCGATGATAATTTGAGTACTGCTATGCAACGCTTCCATTTCGTGGCGGTGCAGATAATCCAGAATTTGTTGCAGGGCTTCCACTGGAGTCAGTTCATTCTTATCTTCATAGGGCATCCATTGCTGTACGTGCAATTCGTTTTGGGCGGCATCAGGGTTATGGTGGATAAGGACCCCGATATAATAAAGACTTTCCAGGGTGCGTACAGAAGTGGTTCCTACCGCAATGGCTTTTCCATTATGGGCGATTAGTTTTTCAATGGTATGCTTGCTTACAGAAATGTATTCCGTATGCATCTCATGTCCCTCTATCTCTTCACTTTTACGGCTTGAAAGTACCTGCGCCTACGTGTAAAGTCAGTTCCTCACGGTCAATTCCCCGTTCGTCCAGCGCTGCCAGTACTCTTTCCGTAAAATGAAGCCCTGCGGTAGGAGCGGCAACGGAACCTTTTATCTTTGAATAAACCGTCTGATAAGTTTCCTTGTCACTTTCTTGTGTTTCACGGTTCAGGTAGGGAGGGATGGGCAGTTCACCTATTACTTCCAACAGGTCGGCAAATGTGATTGAATCATCATCCCATGAGAAATCAATCCAATGACTGGTTCCCCTACACTCTCCACGGGTGGCGGACAGGACAATTTGCTTTCCTTTCACATCCACCACGCGGCTTAACGTACCTTTTTTCCATTTTTTCAGATTACCTATCATGCATAGCCAGCTGCACCGGCGTGTTTGTTGAAAACTTAGCACATAGTCATTGGGCTGGATAGGTTCCAGACAGAAGACCTCTATCAATGCCCCTGTTTCTTTACGGAAATGCAGACGCGCTTGAATTACTTTGGTATTATTGAATATCATCAATTCTCCGGATTCCAAATATTGCGGCAAAGAAGTAAAGACATCTTCGTTCACCTCACCGTGGCGGTAAACTAACAGTTTGGACTGGTCGCGTGTGGCGAGGGGGAATTTGGCGATCCGTTCATCGGGTAGCGGGTAGTTGAACTCACTTATTTTGATATGTTTGGTATCTTCCATCTGAATCTATTTCTTTTTCTGCGCAAAAGTACCGATATTTGCGCTAACTAAAAAAGAAAAGAGTATGAAAATAGGAGATAAAGTCCGTTTCCTTAGTGAGGTAGGGGGCGGTGTTGTGACAGGATTTCAAGGAAAAGACATGGTCTTGGTAGAAGATGCCGATGGTTTTGATATTCCGATGCCCATAAAAGAGTGTGTGGTTATAGACACGGATGATTATAACATGAAGCGTAAACCCGTAGCTCCGGCTCCTAAACAGGAGGTTGTCAGTGCAAAGGCAAAAGGAGCGTCAGTCAAGGTACGTCAGGATGAAGAGGAGGATGAACGTCCCATTACTTATCGTCCGGCTGAGCGAAAAGGGGGGGATATCTTGAATGTGACGCTTGCTTTTGTACCACAAGATCTCAAGGCTATTTCAGCAACGGCATTTGACTCGTATCTTATTAACGACAGCAATTTCACATTGTACTTTACTTATCTTACTGCCGAAGGAAGTAACTGGCGGGTACGTAGCATGGCACGGTGGAACCGAATACTAAATTCTATATAGAGGAATTCGAGAAAAGCGCTTTAAATGAATTGGAAAGGGTGGCGGTGCAGTTCATCGCTTTCAAGGATAACAAAAGCTTTTGTTCAAGCCTGCCGTATCGGTAGAACTACGTATAGATACAGTGAAGTTTTATAAACTGCATACTTTCCGTGAGAGTATTTTCTTTGAAGAACCGTCACTTATTTATGATATTGTGAGAGATGATGTTCCGGTGAAACAGGTTTTTGTTTCAGCGGAGGATATAAAGGATGCATTGCTACAGAAAAAAGAACCGGAACCGCAAATGGCAAAACAACCACAACCCAAGAAAGTGAAGAGTGAAATTGTAGAGATTGATCTCCATGCTCACGAGTTGCTGGATACGACTGCCGGTATGAGCAACAGCGAGATATTGAATTATCAATTGGATGTTTTCCGCAAGACATTGGAAGAATACAAGAACAAGAAGGGACAGAAAATTGTCTTTATTCATGGTAAGGGAGATGGTGTGCTACGCAAATCTATCTTGCAGGAGTTGAAATATAAATATAAAAACTATGAAAGTCAGGATGCTTCGTTCCGTGAATATGGTTTCGGGGCTACGATGGTGATTATTCACTAAAAGTCTTTCATTCATACAGATTGTAATATGACAACATTGAAAGAATTTTTGAAGACGGATCGTTTCGCTACCTGTACGGGAGTGGAACTTCTTGAAATAAAGCCGGGTTATGCCCGTGCGCGTATGGAAGTGACTGATCGTCATCTGAACGGAGGAGGGGTATGCCAAGGGGGAGCTTTGTTTACATTGGCAGATTTGGCTTTTGCCGCTGTGGCGAACAGCCGTAAGAAGCTTACACTTTCCGTGAATGCCAATATCACTTTTCTCCGTCCCGCCAAACTGGGTTACGTGTATGCCGATGCTACTGAGGTGTTCAATCATCATCGCATTCCTTTTGTCGAGGTGAAGATAACAGATGAACAAGGAGAACTGATAGCTATATTTACTTCATCAGGCTATCGTAAAGAATCAGATTTGCCGGTAGATACGTTAGAGTGATTCACGAGAATAAAAAAGCCTGTTACCGTTTTTCGGCAGCAGGCTTTTTAATGGTTATCGGTGAAGATAATGTTTCGTTATCCTATCCTTCTTTTACTTTAGCTTTTCCTATTCTTCCCGGTTCTACAAACAGATATTTGTAGCCTACACGAATACTTGCCAGATGCAGTGTTTTTAAATGTGCGCGGCGTACTAGCAGAGCGGTCATTTCATGAATACGCCCGTCAACATAGCCTATCATCTCACTTTCTGTTGTGTTTTCAGAGCCGTAAGTACCTGCTCCTTGAACAATCATAAAAGGTGATTCGGTGCCTGCTTTATCCATACCGATAGCAATAGCCACATAAATCCACATAGGACCATGAGCAACTACTTTACGTGCTGTGGCTGTGCGGCTTTCGCCTTTTGTCAGTGTCTTGTGGCAACAGCCTTCTATGGATTTGATTTTCTTTCCCAAATCATATACGGTTACTTTGTCATCGGCGGCATCCAAAGGTTGCTCGAATAAAATTGTGTCTTTTTTGTCCGGATAGCTGATGTGATAACATTCATATTCCGGTTGCATTCCTCTAGGTTCATCATCGCCCACGGAACCTGCTACAAGTTTAACTTCAAGAAAAGAGCCGTTCAGGGCGGTTTCATATACCGCATCCGTCAAAGCGGCGTTACTGGTTAATTCTAATTCTTTCATAAGTCAAGGTTTTTAATAAGTTTCTCTCATAACATTAGGTGGAAAGAAAAGTTCGAAATAGTTTGATAAGGAACAAAAACGGGTGTTAATAGATGAAATAAGGAGATTGGTCGATAACTCTTGTCTCAATGATAATAAAGCTTTAATTTTACTTGTGGAAAAAGAAAAAGTTTGAGAATCAAGATTGAGTAGAAGAAAGGTGGACGGATTATTAGTTTGTCTGGATAGAGGGATCGATATGGTTGTAGGAAGGATATGAAGAAGCAGTTTTATAAATACGTTAATAATAAGTTTGTTAGTAAATAAGGTCGGATGAGGCTTTGTTTATAAGGAAAACGCTCGTTGTGAAACGGGCGTTTTTGATTTTGTATCAGTATGTGTTTAAAAGTAAATCCTACAAAAAACGTTCTATTCGGTGAAGAATAGAACGTCTTTTTATAGAATGGAATGAAGTTTACAAACGATAGTCGGCTAAATCATCTGCTTTTATTTTACGGATGAAATTGAAATGTTTTTCTATTTCAGCTTCTGCATAGTTTACATATACATGGGCTGACTTGGCGAACAATTCAGGTGCTTTTGTCGCATCTTGGATAAGAAGATGTGACATGATGCATACGGCAGCCATTTCATAAAGACGGCGTGCAACGAAATCAAGCAACTCTTGATTCTGGCCTCTTTTACTGCATTAGTGCATGCGTCAAATTTGTTGGCCATTTCTTTCACACGGTCCATCAGCGGTTGCATTTCTTCACTGCAAGGAATAGCCTCGTAATTACGCAAGGTTGCGATATAAGAACCGTTGGTTACATAACGGATAGCGGCTACAGTCTGCAACTGGGTCGTTCCTTCGTAAATGCTGGTGATGCGTGCGTCGCGATAGATGCGCTGGCAAGCATATTCCATCATGAAACCTGAACCACCGTGAATCTGGATACAATCGTATGCATTTTGGTTGGCATATTCAGAGTTCATACCCTTGGAAAGCGGAGTAAAACTGTCTGCTAGCTTGGCGTAGACTTTTTGTTCCTGACGTTCTTCAGGAGTCAGTTTGCGTTCGCGGGCAATATCATCCAATGCTTTGTAAATATCCACATAGCGTGAAGTCTGGTAAAGCAATGCACGGCCTGCATCCAGTTTGGCTTTCATGATAGACAGCATGTCATATACTGCTGGGAAATCGATGATGGCTTTTCCGAACTGCTTACGTTCTTTGGCGTATGCCAGTCCTTCGTTATAAGCGGCTTGTGACAAACCTACTGACTGGGCGGCGATACCCAGACGCGCACCATTCATCAAGGCCATTACGTATTTAATCAAACCGAGCTTACGGTCACCGCAAAGTTCGGCTTTCGCGTTCTTGTAAACCAGTTCGCAGGTAGGAGAGCCGTGGATACCTAATTTATTTTCGATGCGGCGTACATCTACACCTCCTTCGTTTTTGTCATAGATGAACATAGACAAACCACGTCCGTCTTTGGTTCCTTCTTCGCTACGTGCCAATACCAGGTGAAGATTAGCGTCACCGTTAGTGATGAAACGTTTCACACCGTTCAGACGCCAGCAGTTGTTGGCTTCATCGAAAGTAGCTTTCAGCATTACTGACTGAAGGTCGGAACCGGCATCGGGTTCGGTCAAGTCCATAGACATGGTTTCACCCGCACAAATACGGGGAATGAAACGGCTGTGCTGGTCTTCGTTACCGAACTCATACAGCGTTTCGATACAGTCTTGCAAAGACCAGATGTTTCCGAATCCCGCATCGGCAGCGGCAACAATTTCCGCGCACATGGTGTACGGGGTGATGGGGAAGTTCAAGCCACCGAAACGACGAGGCATGGTCATACCGTTCAGTCCGGCTTTTACCATAGCGTCGAGGTTCTGCTTGGTTCCTGAAGCATATTCCACACGTCCGTTTCCACAGTGAGGACCTTCTTCGTCTACCCCTTCGGCATTGGGAGCGATAGTTTCACCTGTAATCTCACCTGTGATCTCCAGAATCTTATCGTAAGAGTCCATTGCATCGGCATAATCCTGCGGTGCATAATCGAACTCGTCTTTATCTCTATAGTCGCGCTCTTTCAGTTGGCAGATGCGCTCCATCATCGGATTGTTCAAGTGATACTTGAGTTCCGGTATATCGGTATAAAAGTTTGCCATTACTTACTGTTCTTTTTATAATACTTAATCAATTTCGGAACGACTTCTTCCACAGTGCCGTTAATCACATAGTCGGCAATGGTGTTGATCGGAGCGTTCGGGTCACTGTTTACAGAGATGATGATACCTGCATCCTGCATACCTGCGATGTGCTGGATTTGTCCGGAGATACCGCAAGCGATATACAGTTTGGGACGGACGGTTACACCCGTCTGACCAATCTGGCGGTCATGGTCTGCATAACCTGCATCGACAGCTGCACGGCTGGCACCCACTTCGGCGTGAAGTTCTTTGGCCAGTTCGAACAATTTGTCAAAACCTTCTTTAGATCCCATTCCGTAACCTCCGGCAATCACGATAGGTGCGCCTTTCAGGTTATGTTTGGCTTTTTCTACATGGCGGTCGATGACTTTTACTACATAGTCTGTTTCAGGAACAAACTTGGCAACGTCGTGGTTCACCACTTCTCCCTGGTAGCTTTCATCCAGAATCTCTTTCTTCATCACGCCTTCGCGAACGGTCGCCATCTGCGGACGGTGCTCGGGGTTGACAATGGTTGCAACGATGTTACCACCGAAGGCGGGACGATCTGATACAACAGATTTTCGTAAGTGATGCCATTTTTCTTGTCTTCGTGGGTACCGATTTCCAACTGGGTACAGTCGGCAGTCAGTCCGCTAGTCAATGCGGAAGATACACGTGGTCCCAGATCGCGGCCGATAACGGTAGCGCCCATCAGACAGATTTGCGGTTTTTCTTCTTTAAACAGATTCACCAAGATAGAAGTGTGGGGCAGTGAAGTATAAGGGAACAGACCCGGAGCATCGAATACATGAAGTTTGTCTACTCCGTAGGGCAATACTTGTTTTTCAATTCCTGCAAGGCCGGTTCCGGCAGCGATTGCCTCAAGCTGGCATCCTAACTGATTAGCTAATTTACGACCTTTGGTTAAAAGTTCGAGACTCACATCGGCACTGTTGTGCCTTCAATCTCGCAATATACAAATACATTATTCATAATCGTTATCCTATTGTATGGTTAGCTAACAGTTCGACAATCAATCCTTCCACATCCTGGTCGCTTCCTGTCATGGTCTTGCTTTCTTTTGCCTGGAAGACGATGTTTTCAATCTTCTTCACTTTGGTGGGAGAGCCTGACAGACCGCACTGCTTGGTGTCTCCTTCTACATCGGCCACACTCCATTCAGTGATATTCAGGTAAGGGAATTTTTCATATAGTTCAGCGTAAGGCAGTTCAGAACCGTCTTTAGTGATGGCTGCTTTTTCCTGTGCGCCGAGAGCACGTTTGTATTTCTGTAACAATTTGGCATTGCGCGGACGGCAGGGAGCTGCACTTCCGTTCACTGTCAGTACAATAGGCAGAGGACCTTCCACTGTTTCTACCCCGCCGTCAATATGGCGTTTTACAGTGATGCGGCGGGCAGTTTCGTCCACATTCAGAATTTCTTCCGTATAAGTAATCTGGCTTAACCCCAGTTTTTCCGCTACCTGCGGACCTACCTGTGCGGTATCACCGTCGATAGCCTGACGGCCACCGATAATCAGATCACATTCGCCTATTTTGCGGATAGCCGTAGCGATGGCGTATGAAGTGGCCAACGTGTCAGCACCGGCAAAAGCACGGTCGGTCAATAAATATCCATTGTCTGCTCCTCTGTATAAACCTTCACGAATAATTTCGGCAGCGCGTCCGGGGCCCATGGTCAGGATAGTTACCGTAGAGCCGGGATGTGTGTCTTTCAGTCTGAGTGCCTGTTCCAAGGCGTTCAGGTCTTCCGGATTGAAGATAGCCGGAAGTGCCGCACGGTTGATAGTACCGTCAGCGTTCATGGCATCTTTCCCCACATTGCGTGTGTCGGGAACTTGTTTTGCCAGTACTACAATTTTTAAACTCATATACTTTAATATATTTGGTATTAGTAATATTCTGGCGACAAATTTACTTAAACAATTTTGAGCAACAAAAGGATATGAGGAGAAAATATGCACAAAAGGTAGAGGTGTGAGCATGAGTCGAGGAGGATACAAATGTTTTTATGATAATTATATTGTAGAATTAAAAGCGGAAATATTTG
>ENA-OQJH01000576-OQJH01000576.1-human-gut-metagenome-genome-assembly--contig:-NODE-576-length-19354-cov-2.944869_pt1 | contig 19354 bp, 20 predicted proteins | sample MGYA00242597_ERZ504763 | MGnify/ENA primary metagenome ERZ504763 (study PRJEB26092, sample SAMD00036359) | human gut metagenome | host: Homo sapiens | study: EMG produced TPA metagenomics assembly of...
CCGTACAGCCCTCCTTCCGTTATGGGGCGAGTTCCAAGGTGGATTCAAATCCCGAAAAATTGAACGACCGAACGGCCCGGCCTGTCGAGTTCAATTGATTGAACGGCTGACTCCTTTCTATTCGCAATTTATCCGTGAAGTGACCAAAGAGGATATTCTGAAGTTATTGGATATCAAGATGGCCCGAATTCTGAAGTTCAACAAGGATAAAGCAGATGAAAACATAGCCCGTATCAAGGAACAGATTGAAGAAATAAACAATCATCTGGCACATATCGTAGAATATACCATTGACTGGTATCAGATGTTGAAAGATAAATATGGCAAACAATACCCCCGCCGTACAGAGTTGCGTAACTTCGATACCATTGAGGCGGCGAAGGTAGTGGAAGCTAACGAAAAACTCTATATCAACCGCGAAGAAGGCTTTATCGGCACCACCTTGAAAAAAGATGAATTTATAGCCAACTGTTCAGACATAGACGATGTGATTATCTTCTATAAAGACGGCAAATATAAAGTAGTTCGCGTAACAGACAAAATGTTTGTCGGCAAGAATGTTCTCTATGTCAATATCTTCAAGAAAAACGACAAACGTACCATATACAATGTGGTTTATCGTGATGGAAAAGAAGGGTTTCACTATATCAAACGGTTCAACATTACCTCCATCACCCGTGACCGTGAATATGATGTAACGCAAGGTACACCCGGCTCACGTATTGTTTACTTTACAGCCAATCCTAATGGAGAAGCAGAGGTTATCAAGATTACCTTAAAACCGAATCCACGTATCAAAAAAATCATATATGAAAAAGATTTCAGTGACATCAATATCAAGGGACGCCAGTCCATGGGCAATATCCTGTCTAAATACGAAGTACATAAAATAGCCTTAAAACAACGTGGCGGCTCTACTTTGGGTGGAAGAAAGTATGGTTTGACCGGGATGTGCTCCGCTTGAACTATGACGGACGCGGTGAATATCTGGGAGAATTCCAAAGTGACGAATTGATTTTAATAGTCCATGAAAATGGAGAATTCTATACTAGTAACTTCGATTTGAATAATCATTATGATCCGGGAATCCGCATCATTGAGAAGTTCGACGCCAACAAGGTATGGTCTGCCGCTTTATTTGATGCCGATCAGGGATATCCTTATCTGAAACGATTCACTTTGAATCCACTTCACGCCGTCTCAATTATTTGGGCGAGAACAAGGAAAGCCGTTCTATATTGCTTACTTGTGTGGTTTATCCACGCATACAAGTCATATTCGGAGAACATGATAGTTTCCGTGATCCATTGGAAATAGATGTGGACGAATTCATCGGAATTAAGAGTTTCAAAGCGAAAGGAAAACGAATCAGTACTTACAACATTGAACAAATAAACGAGCTGGAGCCTTTACGTTTTCCCGAACCTCCCAAAGAAGAGGACGGTGCGGAAGAGGGGACTGATAAAATGAAGAAGCTGCTGAAATTGAAGATCCGGATCATGGTAAGAGTGAAACAGATATCATTGATGAAATTACCGGCCAGATGAAACTGTTTTAAGAAATGAAAAAAATTCTCCTATTATTACTGTCCCTGTTTCTTGGTCTGCCTTCACAGGCTCAGGAAGACAGCTTACGAGCAAACCGCTACGTTATGAGGGCTACTCTTTACGGTGTCGGTTTTACAAATATATTGGACACCTATCTTTCACCGATGGAATATACCGGACCCGAAATTCGTATCCTGCGTGAAAGTATGCGCATGACCAAACTGATGAATGGCAACGTATCTGTTCAAAGTCTGTTCCAAGCCAATCTGTCCCTGACTGAGAATAAAGCAGAAACAAGTAACGAAATGTCAGGTATGGTCAATTGGAATTATGCACTGCATTACCAGTTCCGGCTGACAGAAAACTTGAAGATACTGGCGGGTCCCATGCTGGACTTGAACGGCGGATTCATCTATAACATGCGAAATTCTAATAATCCTGCCCAAGCCAAAGCATATGTCAATCTGGCGGCATCGGGTATGGTCATCTATCGGTTCCATATCGGTAACTATCCGCTGATAGCCCGTTATCAAGCCAATTTGCCTGTCATGGGGGTTATGTTTTCCCCGGAATACGGACAATCTTATTATGAGATATTCAGTTTAAAGAATGGCGGCAAGAATGTGCTGTTCACTTCCCTGCATAACCAACCTTCCTTGCGGCAATTGGTTACATTGGATTTTCCTATCCGGTCAGTCAATATGCGTTTCGGATACCTATGTGATATCCAGCAGGCGAAAGTCAATAATCTGAAAAGTCATATATGGTCACACGCCTTTATGATAGGTTTCGTGAAAAACTTCTATTTATTAAAAGGTAAGAACAAAGTGGCGATGCCCAGCCGGGTCAGCCCTTATTAATATAGAGGATGAAAGAAATAGTTATATTTTTATCAGTCTGTTATTGTCTGTTGTATTATTTACTTCGTGCATCACGGAGGACGAATACGACAACTCCCCCGAAGGCAACTTCGAAGCGTTATGGCAGACTATCGACCGCCAGTATTGTTTCCTTGACTATAAAAAGCAGGAATACGGATTGGACTGGAATGAAATATATAGCCAGTACAAACAGAGAATATCAAAAGGCATGAATAATGAACAGTTATTCGAAGTTCTGGCAGATATGCTGAACGAGTTGCGTGACGGACACGTAAATCTGTCTTCCAAACTGGAGTACTCCCAATATCGTGAATGGTTTGACAGCTATCCGGCCAATTTCAGCGACAGCATCCAACGTGTCTATCTAGGTAAGGACTATGCCCAATCCTCAGGCATGAAGTATCAGGTATTCGAGGATAACATAGCCTATATTTATTGTGGCAGTTTCCAATCAGGTATCGGCGAAGGAAATCTGGACGAGATTCTAAACAAGCTGGCTATTTGCGATGGATTGATTATTGATGTGCGAAACAATTCCGGTGGTAACCTTACCACAGCCGAGAAATTAGCCGCACGTTTCACGAATGAAAAGTGTTGGTAGGCTATATGTCCCATAAAACCGGACCGGGACACAATGATTTCTCAACTCCTAAAGCTGTTTGGCTGGAACCGTCACTAGATCGCGTACGCTGGCAAAAACAAGCGGTAGTGCTGACTAACCGCCGCTCTTTCAGCGCCACCAATGATTTTGTGAACAGAATGAAAATACTACCCAAAGTAACCATCATCGGTGACAAAACAGGTGGCGGTTCTGGTCTGCCCTTCTCTTCTGAACTGCCCAATGGCTGGTCTGTCCGCTTCTCGGCCAGTCCAATGTACGATGCGAATATGCAACATCTGGAATTTGGTATAGATCCGGACATCAAAGTCAATATGACCTCAGAGGATATGCAACGCAATGTGGATACAATTATTGAGGCTGCACGTGAATATTTACATAACCACAAAGAATAATTTCCTAAAAATCTTTGGTACTTAAGAAATATTCCTTATCTTTGCACCCGCTTACCGAAAGCAATGTCGCGCGTGTGGCGTAATTGGTAGCCGCGCAGACTTAGGATCTGGTGTCGTGAGACGTGTAGGTTCGAGTCCTATCACGCGCACATAAAAAGAGTTCTGAAAATTCAGAACTCTTTTTTATGTGTATTATTCATATAAATAGAACATCCTATCCATTAATCTCCATTTTTGAGCAGAAGAAGCATCGGAATTGCATAACTGAAAAGCTGATACGTATTCCTCCCACTCTGATTGGCGAGGCAAGGATGCTAATTGTTCCATTGCCACATTCCAATCAAAATCCAATGGAGTCTCAACAATCATAAACAGGTGGTTCTTTTCTATATATATTTCCATCTCTAAAATACCTACCGAACGAATTCCCTTTCTTATCTCCGGCCATGATTCCACCTTACTATGACACTTCCGATACTTCGCTATTAATTCCGGATTATCTTTCAAATCCATTGTTTGACAATACCTCTTTACCGGATAATCATACCTTTTTATTTCATATCCTTTCTCTTTCATTTTATTATATATACTTTTATACACAAAAGACATTCTCCCCATACAACCAATAAAATCCAATGAAATAATAAACAACATCAAAGTCTTTATTAAATCTCAACTTTAACAACTGATATATTAATATTAGGATTTTCTGATGGGAGTACTATTTCCAATGCTTCATCCGTTTGAACAAACTTGATATGCTTATCATATCCAAGTAACTCTACCTTTTTTATCTTACCAAGATTTACAATATTGAATGATTTTATAACAACTTTACCTCCTCTCCATTTCATCATATAAGCATAAAATGTACTCTTATCTTTTGAGTGAAACGCCAATCAAACTCAGATTTATTCTTTTCCACAGTGGGACCTTCACCATACACCATCACGCATGTGTACCATAAACAGCCTCACCATTGATTTTCATCCAATGACCTATTTGACGTAAAACCTCTTGCTGATTCTCAGGGATAGTCCCATCTGCTTTAGGGGATATATTGAGACAAAGATTACCATTCCTAGAAATATTTTCAACCAATTTGCTGATTATTTGTGATGAAGATTGTATTTGTAATCCTTCAATGTAACCAAATTTATTACCAATGGGTTCATCCACTTGCCAATAATGTGAAGTTATATCTTTAGGTGCCCTTCCTTGTCGTTCATAGTCTGTAATAGTTCCATATAGATAAGCATCATGTTTTGTACTTAAAGACACCGGCTTATCCCATTGTGCGGCCCTATTATAATAATATGCAGCAAGACGTAATTTTAACGGGTCAAGGCTACGACTATTGATTCCATTGTCAAACCAAAGAATATCCGGTTGGTATTTATCAATTATTTCTTGGCATCGTGCCAGCCATTCTTCCAGAAAACCTTGGTCTTGTGGAGCTTCCTTGCCTTCCATAACTTCTTCGGCAGACGGTCCCATCGCGGAAGCTTTGTTTTTATCAGGTTTCTGTGGGGGACCATAAAAATCAGCATACTCAGGATCATACAAATCATGTTCTGTTGCTGCCGTCGGATACATAAAATCCCAATGTTCCATGCGATGATTAGAAACTCCAAATTTAATTCCTTGTCTTCTTACAGCTTTAGCCAAATCTCCTATCAAATCACGTTTCGGTCCCATATCCTTTGCATCCCATCGGGTAAGTTTGCTATCATACAATGCAAAACCATCATGATGCTCCGCTGTCGGTATTACGTATTTGGCACCAGCTTCTTTAAAAAGTATAGCCCATGTATCAGGATCAAATTTTTCTGCGGTAAACAAAGGAATAAAATCTTTATAACCAAATTTTTTCGGATTTCCCCAATTTTCCGTATGATGTTTCAATAATGCACCATACATATGACGTGGATACCATTCACTTCCTGTAGCAGCAACAGAATAGACTCCCCAATGTATAAAGATTCCGAACTTTGCATCAATAAACCACTGGGGAGTTTTATAATTATCTTTTAAAGACTCCATGAATCAGTAAAAGGTCCTACAGGAAAATCAGCAGCTCTACCTCCAGATAATTCTATAGATTTACGAGGAGGAGGTTCTTGCTGAGCAGAAGCAGTTACAGCGACAAATGTCACGATTAATATTAATAGTTTTTCATGGCTTTATATTTTTAGTTATTTATATTTTCAATTCGTTCTTTCATTATTTTTCTCCCATTAATAGTCAAATTCTTGACATCAATTGCCATAATTACAGGGCGTACATCTTTATTTATAGTAGTTATATTCACATTATTTATAATAACATTTTCAAGATGTCTCAGATATATACCGTATGCCGGAACAGTCCCTCCAAGGTATCCATACTCCGGCCATCTTCGTTTATCCTGCAATTCAAACCATTCTTTAGAAAATTCTCCAAAAATATTATTAGCATCTTTTACTGTTCCACCACCAGCTGTACGTATTATAATATCTGACAATGTGATATTTCAGATATAGTTTCCAGGTATACTAGTCATTACTATTGCCGAATTTTTATCAAGGCCAGTATTGTCTACATGGATATCACTAAAGGTCATATCACCCATAGTTTTCATTTCAGGATACTCTTCCTCACCGTCAACATAAGCTCTTAAGCTAGTATGAGTCATAAATATGGGACGTGGAACATTAATCATTAAAAGATTGGTAAAAAGCATATTCTTCATTTCTGCACCCTCATTCATCTGTATCTTCAGCCCCGAATCATTTGTATTTCGAAATATACACGATGATATTATTACATTTTCAAAATTAGCTCTTGAAAGCAACCCTATTCGACCCCCAGCCCAACGACTTGAAAATTGACAATTTGTAATAGTAATATCCTGACAAGAATGATCTTTACTTGAAGTTTGGAGGCAAATTGAGTCATCACTGGTATCAAAAGAACAATTTGAAACACGTACATTTTTACATCCATCGAAATCAAGACCATCTCCATTGCCTCTAACTCGCGCCCAAACAGATATTCCTTCAATTACTATATCTCTGCAATAAAGCCATGCTGAGGTCCATCCACTAGGATTTGGAGCATGATATCATGCATACGAATATTTTCACAATTTGCAAAACGTATGAGCATAGGACGATATTTAATTCCTGGTATTTTATTGGGAAAGGCCTCTCCATTACCATCGATTATTCCTCCTCCTTCTATACCAATAAATTTCTGATTGTGAGCAAAAACAAGACAACGATCCATATAAGATTCATCACGATACATGTTTTTCATTACATTCTCTGCATAATCTTTTATATCTTTACTTCCTGACAGTACGGCCATTTTTTCAATACGCAGTGTTACTCCACTCTTCATAAAAATCGTTCCTGTTACATAATTGCCACCTTGAATGAGAACTATTCCTCCTCCTTCGGCACTACACTCATCAATAGCCTTTTGAATAGCTTTAGTATTAATTGTCAAGCTATCACCAATCGCACCATAATCTCGTATATCATAGATTTTCCCAAAAGATAATGTTGAAACTGTTACTAATAAAAGTAACAAGACTAAGTTCTTCATATTTTTATTTTATTCATTGTATTCATTTTTCCATACTTCATCCATTTAGCCACCCATTCCTCCTTTTTCTCAAGAGTTACGAAAGGCTGCTCCTTCGCGACGAATACCCTACCATCCGAAGTAAAATCAACGCGCACAAAACCTACTTTTTCTCTGAAATGTGATTGAGAGTCATTACCAAAATAGCTACACCACCAATATCTTTCTTTATCTCTAAAATATCCCGTGCCACCCCCACAAGGAACTCCTTCATGGCGCTTCTTATACGGACCATAAATATTATCTGATATGGCAAGGCAGGTTGAATACCTTCCTTCATAATTATCCGCAGCACCAAGATAATATTTACCATTACGTTTAAAAAGCACAGCACCTTCATGCCCGAGATCATTCATTCCACGTGGTTCACATTTGGCTGCATGATGATGGGGATTATTATCGGGCTCATCAAATATAATTTGTTCAAATGGTCCGGCAAATCCACTCATATCATCCTTCATCAATGCAATACGTGTGGCAGCACCATAAGTGAAATATACTTTGCCATCCTCATCTTCAAACAAGGTAGCACCAATTCCTCCACTAATTATTGGCCCGTTTACATTAAAAGCATCTACATAAGGTCCTTCCGGTTTTCCCGTTGAACTTTTTAGCATTCCTATTCCATCCGGACACATACTGAAAACAATAAAATAGTTTCTTTTAATATAATGTATTTCGGGAGCCATATTGATCTCACTGCTCTACGGGGATGTTTACGCCAATCTTTTACCCATTGGTCAGCTTCTTTATCTATATTCCATACGAGTCCCATATATTCCCATTCATAAAGATCAGAGGATTTCCAGAGTTCAATACCTTGAGTCCAAGCCCATATATTATCCCCTATAGATCCTGTCATATAATAATTGCCGTCCCCACCAAGAGTCACTACTACATCTCGTATATGTAATTCAAGCGCTGGTTTAAAAGGAGGTATCAGGCCTCTCTCAACCGCGGAACCGGTAGCCATTCCACTCCAAGTCATATTCAGATTTAGGATATAAGCCTGAATATTTTACTCCATCAATACCACTTCTCCAACCGCCCCAACCATCACCTACTATTGGACAACCGGGGCCACTGATACCCGAAAATTGTTTCGCCCATTCTACTTCTTTTTGAGAAGGAACAAATTCAGTTTGAGCAAACACGGGATTCATAATCGTCCAAACTAATAAAATTATAATTTTATTCAAACCTTTCCTCATCTTTCCAATTTCATTATCGAATTATAAAAATAAAACCTCTTTCAACGTTCCAAAAGAATCTGGATACATCACGTACACAGATTCTTCAGTTCTGTCAACATTTGAATATAAATTCAACATTTCTATTTAATTCAATAACTTGACAGGCTTTCTAACTTTTGTTTTAAACTTAGGCATTCAACATAGACTTTGCAAATACCTTATAAATTTATTTTCAAGAAATATAAAGCAAAAAAATTATCTTTTACCACAAATGAACTAATAACCTAGATTATTCTTCCATGAAGTATGTACATTCATCACAGTCAATGGTATAGGCAATAGCATATCTTTTTCAGATGGAACACTTGCTCCCATATTAGCAACATGTCCATAATGATCTGAAAAAGTTTTAAGTGTATTTAAGAAGATCTCTTTTCCACTTCTTACCAGATCAAAATACCGTTTTCCTTCTCCTAAAAATTCACATCTACGTTCATACATAATATCATCCATTGTCGGAATATGATCCAGTTCTGGTAATCCTGCACGCCGACGAATTGCATTAATCCATTCAGCAGCCTCATTTGCTTTACCGTTATTAATTAATGCTTCTGCATACAACAGATAGGCATCAGCAGGTCTTAAAAGCGGATAATTCAATGGATAATCATTCCAAGCCTTTATAGTATTATTCGTATTATCCTTTGTTAAAAATTTAACCATAATTGATCTTACCACATAATGCTCAATACTGTCTTCTGTAGTATATCCATGATCTATCGTATCCCAAAAGCCATCTGCTACAGATGTTTCCAATCTCTTATCTCTTGCATTCTTCATTTCTTGAACTAATAATGTATCCACTCTAAAATCCTGCCCCTGCTGATTATATCCCTGATAAGCCCATTCCGGAAAACATGTTCCTGTAGAGCCTGAGGTAGTTATATACGCAGCCAATGAAGATCCCAATCCTTGATTACCTGAGGCAAATTGTATCGAAAATAAATCATAAGTATTCTCTTTATTTACATCAAATATATATGAATAATCAGGTGCAAAAACGCTTTTTAGCTTCAGGCATAATCTCTTTTAATATTTTTTCCGCATTTACATATCCCTGATTATCCAACAAAGGATAACCTGCCATTGTAACATATACCTGTCCTAATAAACATTTTGCAGCCACAGCACCAACTCTTCCTAGCTCCTCCTCGTCATAAAAAGGTTCCAAATTAGCAGCGGCATATTCTAAATCAGAGATAATTAGTTTATATGCATCCTCAATAGGTTGACGTTCCATCTGCCTAGCCTCATTATTAGTTATAGGTCTGTCAAAAACAGGTTGTGGCCCATAAGCTCTCACTAATTCAAAATAAGCTAAAGCACGTAAAAATTTTAGCCTCTGCTCTATATCGGCTATATTCTTCAGATGCTTTTGATAATAGCATATTAGCATCATTTATAAGTTGATACAAACGTGCGTATATTGTTTGATTTAATCCAGTAACATCTGTTACTTGAAAGTTCCTCAAATCTACCTGATCACGTTGTGCTGTCGCCAAAGTTGCATAATATAAATTATCCGAACGACTTTCAGATGCTTGATAATAAAAATCCGTAGGAAAGTCCGTGTTTGTCTTATTACGTCCCAAACGAGCATATACTCCCATTACAGCTTGCTGTATTTCATATTCATTAGAATAAAATTGATCTGTTGTATTATTCTCAACTGGATAGATATCCAAAACATCTCCACAAGAAGATAAACCCAACAATACAACTATGGAAGCTGATAAAATATATTTTTTCATACCTTTTTCGTTTTAGAATGTTACATTAATACCACATGAGAAAGTACGTGCCTGTGGATATGCCCCCCAGTCAGAAGATGCATTATCCTGAGTCGCAGCTTCTGGTGAGAAACCAGGATCATAATGATCCCACATATATACATTATCGCAAGATACATAAACACGTGCTTTACTTATTAAATTATTCGGCTTAAAAGGAATATTATAACCTAACGTTATATTTTTAATACGTACATATCCCGCATCATACAGCCAATTTGTATCGTATTGTCCTCCCGTTACAGTAGAAAAGAATCCTGGAGTTTTCCCATCTCCTGGTTCTTCTTCAGACCAATAGGCATCATACAACCAACGGCTCATGTAATTCCAACCGGGTCCATTCGTAGCTCTATTCCATCCCCGTGAACCTATAGACAATAACTTGCCCCCTACACGTCCTTGGAGCAAAATGGAAGCATCTAAATTTTTATACTTAAAAGTATTCGTAAATCCCCATTCAAATTTAGGCTGATAACTTCCTACAACATCATAATCAGCTGAAGTTATTTTCCCATCATCATTTACATCGACCCATTTTGTATCACCAGGTTTCTGCCCTGTATAAATCGCTATACCAGGCTTAGGTGTAACCCCGTCTGCCTCAAAATCAGCAGCTCTTAAAGTTCTATCAACACGTAACAACATATATGAGTTGATAGGATTTCCTACACGCTGGATGATGGTATTACCCTGCCCTGACCGTATATCAGAATTATCATCTCCTAAACTTGTTATTTTATTACGATTCAATGAAATGTTTAATGAAGAATTCCATCTAAAAGTGTTTGTCGTTATATTTGCAGTATTTAATTCAAATTCCAGTCCCCAATTATCTACATTTCCCACATTATCCATCATATTAGCAAAACCTGTGATTAAAGATACTGGAGCTTTAAGCAACAGGTCTTTAGTTGTTTTTTTATAATAATCAGCAGATAAATAAATTCTATTATTAAAAAGGCCAAAATCAACACCTACATTATATGAAGTAGTTGTTTCCCACCCCAACATATTATTAGCAATATTTCCTACTACATAACCACTATTTAGAGCTTGAGACTCTCCTACCGGATAATTTAATGTAGACATATTCGATAAAAATTGTGCCGTACCAATCCGGTCATTACCGGCTTGTCCCCAACTCAAACGCAATTTAGTGGTACCTACCCAATCTAAATCTCTCATAAAAGCTTCTTCATTAATCTTCCATGCGCCAGAAACTGAGGGAAAAAAGCCCCAACGATTCAACGCACCAAATTTAGAAGAACCATCACGACGTAATGAAATAGTCATAAGATAACGATCCATCAAAGCATATTGAATACGCCCAAAATAAGATAAAAGTGCATTTTTTGTATGTTCTATCTCATTATTATTTGTAGTAGCGCCTTTATCTTTATCAAAAATCCAACTTTTATCATTAGGGAAATTTGACTGTTTTTGATATGACTTATTCTGACTAAAAGTTTCCTGAGAAGCACCGATCATTGCATCAATACTATGAATTCCCCATTCCTTATTATATGTAACAAGTCCCTGAAACAATAATGAATTAGAAGAAATAGTCGCATAGCTTGAGCTGGAATATTCACCGGGATGAGTAGCCACATCCCATTTTCCATTACACCATGTAGGAGTATATATACGTTCATTATTATTACGGAAATTCCATGCTACCATACCAATTACATTAAGTCCTTTAATAATATTAATAGTTGCATTCAATGATGTATTAATGCGCGTATCAGCATTTTTTCTTTCTGTGGCAGTAGCTTGAACATAAGGACTTACATTATTGGGACCAGGCCCCCAAGTATCATAGTATTTATAAGGATCTGCACCAGCATTGCGTCCACTTCCAGCCAATACCCATCCAGGGAAGCTTAATGATCTAGCAACCGCATTATCTTTACCATCAACATTGGCTCCTTGTTGTACCCCATACGAAGGAGCAATAGTGAGTCCTACTTTTATACGGTCAGTCATTTGAGATTCAATATTTGCACGTAATGTATAACGATCAAAAGAAGAACCATGCACAATACCCTCCTGAGAAAAGACTCCTCCTGAAATAGAATAATTCAATTTTTCAGTAGCCCCTGAGGCATTTAATTGTATATCATAGGAGGGAGATGTTCTAAAGAGCTCATCCTGCCAGTCAATCATTTCCAGTTCATCCGTTCCCCACCAAGGATCATAAATACCATAAGTATTTCTTATATTTCCCAATTCTGCACGTGTAGTATAAGTTTTGCCAGTAACTCGTTCAGCAAATGCTATTCTATCCTCTTGACTTACATTGGTAGATTGTCCCGTACTATTATGCCATTGACGATCGTACCATTTTTTATTGAATTGTATCCATTCATTTCCATCCATTACATCTACTTTTCTTTCCAAAGAAGAAAAAGCAGCATATGCATTCAATGAAATTACCGGTTTTCCCGTTTTTCCTTTTTTAGTCGTTACCAAAACAACACCATTAGAGCCTCGAGAGCCATAAATTGCAGCAGAAGCGGCATCTTTTAAAACATCTATTGATTCAATGTCATTCGGATTAATACCCGATAGACTTTCAATGGGCACACCATCAACAACATAAAGAGGAGTGCTTTCTCCATTAATAGAAGCTGCCCCACGCACATTAATGGTAATATCGCTTCCTGGTGCTCCAGAAGTGCTTCTTACAGAAACACCTGCCATTTGTCCTTGTAGGGCTTGTTCCACACGGCTGACAGGTCTGTCCTCAATAACCTCAGCACCTACCTTCGCTATAGAACCAACAACATTTGATTTTTTAACCGTTCCATATCCCACTACAACCACTTCTTCCAAAGTTTCAGTATCTTCCAATAATGTAATTTTAAATACAGATTGTCCTGCCACTGAAATCTCCTGACTTTTATAACCAATATAAGTAACAGAAATGATTCCTTTTCAGGCACATTTGTCAATGTAAAATTCCCATCAAAATCAGTAATGACCCCATTCGTTGTCCCCTTGACAACAATATTAACTCCAATAATGGATTCACCGGAAGCATCAACAATTGTACCTGAAACCGTTTTAGTTTGAGCCTTAAGCCCCACACTTAGTACTAACAACAACAAAATCCAGCAAAGCCTAGAGTTACAAATTTTCCAGCTTAATAACAGGCTGATTCTTTTAATGTTTTTCATAATGTCGTAATTAAATTAATATTTTTTCTGTCACTAATAAAATACCAAATCTATATGCAAACCTTTTTAAATTATTTTTCTCTTCAATCCTAATAATTATCAATAGTGCAAATATACAGAGTTGAAACCAATTTATATTATCCAAATGCGCCATTATGTAGGACAATATCGACTTTTACCTGAGATAAATTCAAAAACGAATACCGAAAACAGGTGATTTGATATGAAAATATCGATTTCCCATTGGATTATATATATACTTTTGCTTACTTTGTACGAAACTGAATCTTTCATTCTAATACCTTAAGGAATATGACACAATCAATCGACCAATTACATTTACTTATATTAAATGTAGGACTAGCCATTCACAATGCAGACTGGAACTGGAAAAACGTAAGCAGCCCTTTTACCAGACTCTATTATATAATGGAAGGAACTGCCCAAATAATATTTCCCGACGGAATACAGGAACTAAAACCACATCATCTATATCTGGTGCCATCATTCACTACCCATAGTTATCAGTGCAATTCTCATTTCACTCATTATTATCTCCATATATATGAAGACCATCAATCAGAATCCGGCATTCTGGAAGATTGGAATTTCCCGATAGAAATACCTGCGGACAACCTGGAATTACCACTTATTAAAAGGTTATGTGAAATAAATCCTACCATGCAGCTTCCTCAATCCGACCCGACAAGCTATGACAACAACCCCACATTAATCAGAAACATCATTAAAAATAAACAGCGTACTTCTGTGACAAAGTCGAATCCAGAGGTATAGTATATCAACTTATTGCCCGCTTTTTAAAAGACGCCAAACCTAAAGTGGAAGTCAACGATAACCGTATCCAAAAAGTCTTGTCCCACATCCGAAAAAATATCTATAAAACAGTAGATATAGACTCATTGGCAGCAATCTCATGCCTCTCAAAAGATCATTTTATCCGTCTTTTCAAAAAAGAAGTCGGTAACACACCGCTGCAATATATTAATCAGAAAAAAATAGAGAAAGCCCAATTAATTCTGATTACAGAGGATATTCCTGTAAAAAACATAGCTTATCTCCTTGCTTATGAAGACCATTCTTATTTCAACCGCTTATTCAAAAAAATCACAGGCGTTACTCCTCAGCAATATAGAGAACTATATAAAAAGTAACCGTCTTATTATTTTTACGCAAAGGTTACGTACTTTTTCAACCTCTTCCACCACATACCTAAAGGTTATTCCTCTATTTTTGATGCCGGAAATAAATCTAAAAATAAATAGAACTATGAATTACAATGAAATCGGGAAAACCGGTATGCGGGTTTCCAATCTTAGTTTCGGCGCATCTTCATTAGGAGGAGTTTTTCATGATATCCGCGAAGCAGAGGGTATCAAAGCTGTTTACACAGCAGTAGAGAATGGAATGAATTTTATTGATGTATCTCCCTACTACGGGCACTACAAGGCCGAAACCGTATTAGGCAAAGCATTGAAAGAAATCCCACGTGACAAATATTATCTCTCTACCAAAGTGGGACGCTATGGAAAAGATGGAATCAACACATGGGATTATTCCGGAAAACGTGCAACGGAAAGCGTTTATGAAAGCTTGGAAAGACTCCACATTGAATATATCGATCTGATTAATGTACACGATGTAGAGTTTTCAGACATGAATCAGGTAGTCAACGAAACATTACCTGCACTGGTAGAACTTAAAAAGAAAGGTATTGTGGGACATGTAGGTATCACAGATTTGCAATTAGAAAACTTAAAATGGGTCATTGATCACTCGGAACCAGGAACAGTAGAAAGCGTACTTAACTTCTGCCATTATTGTCTGAATGACGAGAAACTGACTGATTATCTGGATTATTTTGAATCAAAGAATATCGGCATCATCAATGCCTCCCCCCTTTCAATGGGCTTGCTCTCCCAACGTGGGGTTCCTGCATGGCATCCGGCCCCCCAATCACTGGTAGAAGCCTGTCGGAAAGCTGTTCAACATTGCCTGTCCAAAAATTATCCTATAGAGAAACTGGCTATTCAATATTCTGTCAGCAATCCACGTATCGCCACCACTTTGTTCAGTTCGGCCAATCCAGATAATGTATTGAAAAATATAACATACGCTGAAGAACCCATCGATTGGAACCTTGTAAAGGAAGTACAAGAAATTATCGGAAAACAAATGCGTGTCAGTTGGGCTAATTCATAATACAAAGGAGAATAATGATGGATTTTAACATAATAGATGCACATTCCCATCTTTGGTTACGGCAAAATACGGAAGTCAACGGATTGCCTATCCGTACTTTAACCAACGGACGTTCGTTATTTATGGGAGAAGAACGTCAGATGGTTCCGCCCTTTATGATTGACGGGCGGAATAGTGCCGAGGTTTTTCTCTCGAACATGGACTATGCACAAGTATCGGCTGCCGTAGTCACTCAGGAATTTATTGATGGCATCCAAAATGAATACCTCGCAAAAGTGGCCCATAAATACCCGGACCGTTTCTTTGTATGCGGTATGTGCGAATTTCGTAAACCCGGTTATCTGCAACAGGCCAAGGAATTAATAAGTTCTGGTTTCAAAGCAATAAAAATCCCAGCACACCGCCTTTTTCTAAAAGAAGGAAGAGTCATGCTGAACTGTGACGAAATGATGGAAATGTTCCATTACATGGAAGATAAAAACATTATCCTTTCCATTGATCTAGCCGATGGAAACACGCAAGTGCAGGAGATGAAAGAAATTATCCAGGAATGTCCGCAACTAAAAATCGCTATCGGACATTTCGGTATGGTTACAACTCCTCATTGGCAGGAACAAATAAAACTGGCCCGGCATACCCATGTCATGATAGAGTCAGGAGGCATTACCTGGTTGTTCAACAGTGAATTCTACCCGTTTGCAGGAGCGGTGAAGGCTATCAAAGAAGCAGCAGATTTGGTCGGTATGGACAAACTGATGTGGGGATCGGATTACCCGCGGACCATTACGGCCATTACTTACAAGATGTCTTACGATTTCATCCTTAAAACGACTGAAATGACACAAGAAGAGAAAGCACTTTTTTAGGTAAAAAACGCCGAAAGATTTTATGGTTTCAAAAATCTCATATCTCTTCCTTACATTAAAAACATGTCAGAATAATCAACTGACACTTATTAATCCATACCATGAAAAATAAGACCTATTATGTACCATTGATGCTCATATTCTGCCTGTTTTTCCTATGGGCTATCAGCAGCAATCTACTACCTACTATGATAAGACAGCTGATGAAAACCTGTGAGTTAAACGCTTTCGAAGCATCATTCACAGAAACAGCTACTGGCTTGCCTATTTCATCTGTCCCATTCCCATCGCTATGTTCATGAAAAAATACAGCTACAAATCGGGAATTATTTTCGGGTTATTACTGGCAGCATGTGGTGGGTTACTGTTCTTCCCCGCTGCTATGCTGAAAGAATATTGGGCATATCTATGTATATTCTTCATCATTGCCACTGGAATGTGTTTTTTAGAAACAGCAGCCAATCCTTATGTAACCGCTTTGGGAGATCCAGAAAGTGCGCCCCGTCGATTGAATCTAGCACAATCATTCAATGGGCTGGGAGCTTTTATAGCCGCCATGTTTCTCAGCAAACTGATTCTGAGTGGCAACCACTATACCGCAACACCCTGCCCGCTTCTTTTCCCGGTGGCTGGGAAGGTTACATTCAAAACAGAAACAGACGCCATGAAACTTCCTTATCTGCTGCTAGCTATGTTACTCATTGTTATTGCCATCATCTTTATCTTCTCCAAATTACCTAAATCAAAGAAGGAAATACGATGGAAGGAGTAGAATATAAAGGAGAAAAATTAATTGATTTCGGAGTCTTAAAACGTTCTCACCTTCGTTGGGGAGTCATTGCACAATTCTTCTACAATGGTGGTCAGACAGCCATTAACAGTTTATTTCTAGTCTACTGTTGTACCTATGCAGAACTACCTGAAAATACAGCCACCACCTTTTTCGGTCTTTATATGCTGGCTTTTTTGGCAGGAAGATGGACAGGCACACTACTCATGGTAAAATTCCGTCCACAAGACATGCTCTTGGTATATGCGCTGATTAATGTCTTGCTATGTATTGTTGTGGTTTGTTTTGGCGGTTGGACAGGTCTTTATGCCATGCTGGGCATTTCTTTTTCATGTCTATCATGTATCCCACTCAGTTCTCGCTTGCTTTGACTAATTTAGGCAGCAACACAAAAAGCGGCTCGGCATTTCTAGTTATGGCCATCGTTGGAAATGCTTGCTTGCCCCAACTCACTGCTTATGTGATGCATCTGAACGAACACATTTATTATATAGCTTATGCTATTCCTATGATTTGTTTCCTGTTTTGTGCCTACTATGGTTGGAAAGGATACAAAGTAATTGATTAAAAACTTATAAAAATAAACAGAAGATGAAAGCAATTCAAATTACTGCTCCTTCCGAGATGAAGGTAGTAGACATTGAGAAACCCGCTCTTAAACCGGGAGAAGTTCTTGTAAAAATTAAATATGTAGGCTTTTGCGGCTCGGACCTGAATACATTTTTAGGACGTAATCCAATGGTAAAACTACCTGTCATTCCGGGACACGAAGTAGGAGCTATTATTGAAGCCATAGGCAAGGATGTACCAGAATCATTAAAACCGGGTATGAGCGTCACAGTCAATCCTTATACCAATTGCGGAAAATGTGCTTCATGCCGTAACGGCAGAGTAAATGCCTGCGAACATAACGAAACCCTGGGAGTACAGCGTAATGGTGCCATGTGTGAATATATCGCACTGCCTTGGAACAAAATAATCCCGGCAAGCCATATTTCTCCTCGTGATTGTGCACTAATCGAACCAATGAGTGTAGGTTTCCATGCAGTTTCACGAGCGCAAGTTACAGACATCGATACAGTTATGATTATTGGCTGCGGAATGATCGGTATGGGTGCTATTGTACGTTCAACTCTTCGTGGAGCTACCGTTATTGCCGTAGATTTGGACGATGAAAATTGGAACTAGCCAAACGGGTAGGCGCTCACCACACCATCAACTCCATGACAGAGAATGTACACGAACGCTTGACAAAGATTACAGAAGGATTTGGTCCTGATGTGGTCATCGAAGCTGTCGGCAGCCCTGCAACCTATGTCATGGCAGTCAATGAAGTTGGATTTACCGGAAGGGTCGTATGCATAGGTTATGCAAAATCAGAGGTGTCTTTTCAGACTAAATATTTTGTACAGAAAGAGCTTGATATCCGAGGTTCTCGTAATGCACTACCCGCAGATTTCAGGGCAGTTATCCGCTATATGGAGCAAGGTACTTGTCCAAAGGATGAATTAATCAGCAAAGTAGCCAAACCCGAAACCGCACTACAAGCTATGGAAGAGTGGGCGAAAGCCCCCGGAAAAGTATTCCGTATATTAGTTGAATTTGACTAATAACCAGCACCCAGATACAAAGAATGTGCTCAAAGTGAATTAAATAATCATATTCTACTTTCAGCACATTCTTTCGTTGGTTAAACCCTACTTGATTGGATAATATCAATTAATATCGGACGAAGTCCGCTAACGAAACATTCCACAGCTATTACCATCAAAATAAGTCCCATCAAACGCATCATTACATTATTTCCAGTTTCGCCAAGAATAGAAACCAACCGGGTAGACGCCCGCAATATAAGATAAGTGATAAAATAAATCAAACCAATCATCCCAATCAATACCCCCTTCATAGTCCAAGTATTGGCATCATCCATTAACATTATTCCGTTAGCTATAGCACCGGGACCGCAAAGCATAGGAATAGATAATGGGGTAATTGAAATATCATTGGCATACGTTTTAATTTCTTCGTCTTTCAACTTAGTATTAGTAAAACGTGCTGTAACATATCATATCCAATCTTCAAAATAATAAAACCGGCAGCAATACGAAAGCCATTGGTCGATATTCCAAAAAAATTTGAATAAAAATTGCCCGGAGAAGTAAAAGCCAGAAGTGTAATAAAGGAAAT
>ENA-OQJH01000577-OQJH01000577.1-human-gut-metagenome-genome-assembly--contig:-NODE-577-length-19340-cov-1.949565_pt1 | contig 19340 bp, 34 predicted proteins | sample MGYA00242597_ERZ504763 | MGnify/ENA primary metagenome ERZ504763 (study PRJEB26092, sample SAMD00036359) | human gut metagenome | host: Homo sapiens | study: EMG produced TPA metagenomics assembly of...
TTGATGCCGTATTTGCCTTACAAAGCTGAAGATATATGGCGTGGTATTGAAAATGTCTTTATAACAATGGTAAAACGATTCATTTTTCTAAATATGGTGAAGCTTGGCCTTGTTATACAGGGCAAACAGATAAATCGTGGCATTTCAATGTCTGTTAAAGATAATGGATTAAAATTCAAATTAAAGGGAAATGTATTTGGGATACAGGTTAAAGATAGATTTCAAACAGATGAAGTTTGTGCAGTTTTAGAATATTTATCAAGATCAGAGATCATAATGATAAAGCAATAAATAAATTTTTAGATAAGCATACTGCATTGATACATACAGACCTTGCTATGCTACTCTTGTACCTAAATTTATTCGTGGAAAATATAGGGTGTATTTGCATCTTACTATTGAAGGTAAGGCGAAACCTAAATATGATAGGTTTGGTAATCCAAGACATAAGTTTGGCAAAGGTATTATAGGTGCAGATATTGGTACACAGACTGTTGCGTATACATCAAATACTGAGGTGGCTTGAAAAATCTTTCAGAGCGTGGTAACAGTATTCAGACTTCTGAAAGAAGAGAACGCCTGCTTTACCGTGCGATGGACAGGTCAAGACGTGCAACTGATCCGCAAAACTATAATGATGATGGTACTGTTAAAAAAGGCCGCAAAACTTGGAAATATTCTAATCATTATAAAAAGCTAAAAGCTAAACACTCTGAACTATGTCGTATCAATGCTATAAACAGACAGCTTGCAATAAATGAAGACGCTAACCATTTAAGAAGTCTTGGGGATGTATTTATCACGGAACCTAAAAATGCAAGTAAACTTATGAAACGAACTAAAGATACTACAGTCAATAGTAAAGGTAAGTTTCATAAGAAAAAAGCGTTTTGGCAGATCCATAAAGAACAGATGTCCTTCTGGGTTTCAAACTACTGTAGAGCGGAAATTTAAGACATCAGGTGGTATATATATTGAAGTACCTAATAATTACAGAGCAAGTCAATATGACCATACAGCAGATGATTATATCAAGAAAAAGCTGTCTGATAGAATATATAAACTTACTGACGGAACATTGGTACAAAGAGATTGGTATTCATCATTCTTATTATACTGTTACGATTACAGAACTAAAGATATAGATAAAAACAAATGTATTTCTGAATTTGATAAGTGTTACAACAAAGAAAAAGCCCTGATCGAATGGATCAAGGCTAATAAGATCAAAATATTAAATAGCGGAATTAAGATAGCGTAAAACATATTTAGGGAGATTGACTATACTTCCTTACGAAAGTAGAAATTTACCGTCAATGTGGTCGTTGGACTGCTTGGTAATGAAAGTTCTGATTTAAATAGACTTACACTTGTAACTCCAAAGTCTGAAAATGATGTACGATTACAAGCTACACTTGACAATCAGAACCCCAAGGGCTTGCCCATGGGAGTAGTCAGAATAGGGACTGGTATATTTGTTGAAGGATATTATTTAGAAAGAGGAAAATAGATGGAACAACGATATGATTTAAGCGGATCATTGCTTCACTGGTACGATTATAATAAACGGATCTTACCATGGAGAGAGAATAAGGATCCATATAGAATCTGGATTTCCGAGATCATGCTGCAACAGACAAGAGTGGAAGCGGTAAAGCCGTATTTTGATCGCTTTATGGAAGCACTGCCAACGGTTTATGATCTTGCCAAAGTAGATGAGGATCGGTTGATGAAACTGTGGGAAGGACTTGGTTATTACAATCGAGCAAGGAATTTAAAAGCAGCAGCACAGAACGATCGTTGAAGAATATGGTGGACAATTGCCTGCTGATTATGATAAATTATTATCGCTGAAGGGCATTGGAATGTATACAGCAGGAGCAATCGGATCAATCGCATTTGAATTACAGGTTCCTGCAGTCGATGGAAATGTTCTTCGTGTGCTGACTAGATTGTGGGGAGATGATTCTGATATTCTCAAAGATAAGACAAAGAAAGCGATGGGAAGAAGAGTCATGGAATTTATGCCGGAAGACCGACCGGGAGATTTTAATCAGGCATTGATCGAACTTGGAGCAACTGTTTGCGTGCCGAATGGGCAGCCATTATGTGATCAATGTCCATGGGATACAGTTTGTAAGGCATATAAAGAAGATCTCATTGATCAATTACCGGTCAAGACACCAAAGAAAGCAAGACGGATTGAACATAAGACTGTATTTTTATTAGAATGCGGAGAGCAGATCGCAATCCATAAAAAGAGGAGACAAAGGATTGCTTGCCGGAACTATGGGAGTTCCCGAATGAAGATAAGAAAATGGATGCCGAAGATATCAAGGAATGGATGGCAGAGCATCATATGGAAGATGCGAAGACAAAAGCAGCAGGAAAGGGAAAACATAATCTTCAGTCATGTGGAATGGACACATGGAAGGAAGTAAGAAATTTCCTTTCGAAAACACCGATTCAGAGTGAAAATTACGTCTGGGTACTAAAAAAAGAACTAGAAAATACGTATGCATTGCCGTCAGCATTTGAAATATTCCGTAAGATATTGTAAAATAGAAGTTACGTATATAATGATGGAATGTTAAATTCCATAAAAGCTAAATTATTATTAAAAAGGAGAACAGATTATGAAAAAGTTTTTAACAGTCGCATTAGCTGGTGTACTGGCAGCATCTATGCTGTTTACAGGATGTAGTAAAAAAGAAGAAAGCAAAGGTTCCAGACAAACTGATCGTAGGAACAAACGCAGAATTTCCACCGTTCGAATATATGAATGATAAGAAACAGCCAGACGGTTTCGATATCGCAATGATCAAAGAAATCGGAAAACGTATGGACAAAAAGGTTGAGGTTCAGAACATGGAATTCAAATCTCTGATCGGGGCTATGGAGTCTGATTCAATCAATACGATCATTGCAGGAATGACAAAGACAAAAGAACGTCAGAAATCTGTAGATTTTCTGATAGCTACTATACATCTAATCAGGCAATTATCTTAAAGAAAGACAGCAAGATCAAAAAATTATCTCAGTTAGAAGGAAAGAAAGTCGGTGTTCAGGAAGGAACAACTGGTGACATCATTGCTTCTGGAGAAAAATTTGGTGAAAAGAACAAAGTCATCGTAAAGACAGATGTAAAACGTTATAAAAAGGGTGTTGACGCTGTTATGGATCTGAAAAACGGTGCAATTGATGCGGTTGTTATTGATGAAAACCAGCACAGGAATTTGTGAAAATAATGCGAAGAAGTTAAAATTAGTTGTTGACTCTGCAGGAGCTGAATATTACTGTATCGCAATTACAAAAGGTAACACAGCATACAAAGAAGAGATCAACAAACAGATCAAAGCAATCAAAAAAGACGGAACATATGATAAGCTGAAAGCAAAATACATTGATTCCGCAAACTAGGAAATTAGGAAGGTAAGGTTTCAAAATGTTAGATTCATTTTACAGAGCGTTTGTCGCCGAGCAGCGCTATCTGCTGTATCTTGATGGATTAAAGGTGACGATCTTAGTATCTGTCATTGCAATTCTTATTGGTGTAGCACTTGGTACGATCTTGGCGTTAATGCGCTTGACGGCAGAGCAGAAAGGAAAGAGTACAACTTTTATCGAAGACGCATACGTGTACATTGATATCATCCGTGGAACACCAACATTGACACAGTTGATGATCATGTATTTCGTTATTTTAAAAGGTCAGAATGGACTGCTTGTAGGTTCCTTAACCTTTGGTTTGAACAGTGCAGCTTATGTTGCTGAGATCATCCGTGCAGGAATTCAGGCGTTGATCAGGGACAGATGGAAGGTGGACGTTCTCTTGGATTATCCTATGTACAGACAATGAAAGATATTATCTTGCCTCAGGCGATCAAGAATATTCTTCCTGCCTTGGAAATGAATTTATCGTACTGATCAAGGAAACATCTATATTAGGATATGTAGCGATCGTTGACCTGACAAAGGTATCAGATTTTGTAATTTCAAGAATCTTCGAAGCACTGGCACCATTGCTTGGAACAGCATTGATCTATTATGTGATCGTTAAGATCCTGACTCTTGGATTAAACGCATTAGAAAGGAGACTGAGACAAAGTGATAGACGTTAAGAATTTACATAAATATTTCGGATCTCTGGAAGTGTTAAAAGGCATTGACTGCCATATTGACAAAGGAGAATGCGTTTGCGTGATCGGACCATCCGGATCTGGAAAGAGTACATTTTTAAGATGCTTAAACTTATTAGAGACTCCGACAAAAGGAGATATTGTCATCGATGATATGCATTTGACAGAGAAAGACTTCGATGTAGATGCGATGAGAAAACGAGTTGGAATGGTATTTCAGCATTTTAACTTATTTCCGCATCTGACAATTCTTGAGAATGTTACATTAGCTCCGATTCGTCATAAGATGATGACAGAAGAGCAGGCAAAAGAAAAAGCGATGGAATTGTTAAACCGTGTAGGCGTTGGTGATAAAGCTGATAATTATCCAGCGCAGTTATCTGGTGGACAGAAACAGCGTGTAGCGATCGCAAGATCACTGGCATTATCACCAGAAGTCATGCTGTTTGACGAACCAACTTCAGCACTTGACCCTGAGATGGTTGGAGAAGTATTAGAAGTTATGAAACAGCTTGCCCAAGAAGGTATGACAATGGTTGTCGTAACTCATGAGATGGGATTTGCAAGAGAAGTTGCCAATCGTGTATTTTTCATGGATGGTGGTGGAATCCTTGAAGAAGGAACACCAGAACAGATCTTTGATCATCCACAGAAAGAGCGAACAAAGACATTTTTTAAGCAAAGTATTATAAAAGATCATAAGAATAAGAAGGGAGATACACATATTTTAATGTTATATCTCCCTTCTTTTTGTATACAAAAAAATAAAATTTGATATTAATTTAGGGAATCTTTGCAAAATTCAGGTTTCTCGATGGAAAAACGACAAAATGATGTGCTATCATAAAAGGGTATTTAAGCAAATTAGGGGAATATATCAAACAAAAATAGGAAGGAATAAGAAGTGAACCAGAATATAAAGATAACCAGACAACAGGCAGAAGAAGAAGCTAAGATGCTGGAGAAAGTATTTGATGTTGTCAGGTTTTTGGAGGGGGATTTTTTTGAGCAGATGCAAGATAATCCATGCATCGGAGTAAAAATTGGAATGTGTCAGTGCTATGATTTTTGGAAGAAGAATAAACCATGTGAGAACTGTATATCAATGAAAGCATATGCAGAGAAGAAACAAAAAACTAAACTGGAATTTTTGGATGCAGATGTTTTTTTGGTAATTTCAAGATATTTGGAAATAGATGATGAAGCATGTGTCATGGAACTTGTTAAGCATCTTGATAATGATACGTTGATCGATACCGATGGAAGGGACAAACTTGTTGGCAAGTTACAAGGGTATCAGAATAAATTATACATAGATCCAGTAACAGGCGTTTACAATCGAAGATATTTTGAAGATGAGATTCGTAATATGCAGAATTCAGCAGGGGTTGCGATGATCGATCTCGATGATTTTAAATTGTATAATGATATTTACGGACATGATATGGGAGATCAGGTTCTATGTATTGTTGCGGATGTGATCAAGAATTGTATTCGCAAGACAGATAAGTTAATACGTTATGGCGGAGATGAATTTTTATTGATCTTGTCGGATATGGTAAGAGGTACTTTGCGTGGAAAACTGCTTCAGATTCAAGAGCTATTGAGAATGCAACGATTCCAAACTGCCCTAGATTGAAGCTTACAGCAAGTATTGGAGGAGTGATATCGGAAGATGGGAAGATCGATGAGCGATCGCGAAAGCAGACCAGTTGATGTATAAGGCAAAAGATCATAAGGCACAGGTCATAACAGAATGTGATAAAACGATATTTAAAAAGGAAAAAATTCAGAATAAACCTAGAATTTTGATCGTTGATGATTCAGAATTTAACCGTGCGATCTTGAAAGAGATTTTAGAGGAAACCTACGAAATCATAGAAGCTGATGGTGGAAAAGAAGCATTGCATAAGATCGATGAATATGGAATGAAAATTTCGCTTGTACTATTAGATATCATTATGCCAGAAAAGGATGGTTTTGAAGTTTTGAAATATATGGAAGAAGAGCGTTTAATCTCAGATATTCCAGTTATTATAATCTCAAGTGAGGATCTGCGAATTATATCAGAAGAGCTTATGAGATGGGGGTTTCTGATTATATTAACCGTCCATTTGATGCCAATATTGTCTATCAGAGAGTATCTAATACAGTGAAATTATATGCAAAACAAAGAAGATTGATGGCAATGGTTACAAGAGTTTAGGACATTATTTACAAACAGATCATACGAGGTAAACTATGCAGTTAAAGAAGCTTATGATTGAAGTCATGGTCTTTTTCGTATTAGGTTGCTTTCTTTGTGCATGTGGAAAGACAAAAGATCAGACTAGAAAAACAACAAAAGATGCGAACAAAGAGATTATGATCGGTGGAGACAATTATCCGCCATTTAACTATACCGATGAGGAGTGGCAATCTGGAGGAATCGATGTAGAATTTGCAAGAGAAGCTTTCATCGTATGGGTTATAAGCCGGTCTTTGTAAATATTGATTGGGAGAATAAGAAAAATCTTGTGGAACAAGGAAAAATAGATTGTATATGGGCGTGCTTTTCAGTGACAGGAAGAGAAAATGATTATCACTGGGCAGGTCCTTATATGCTGAGCCGTCAGGTGATCGCAGTGAACGACAGCAGCAAGATCAATAAGTTGTCTGATCTTAAGAATAAAATCATTGCGGTTCAGTCTACAACCAAACCAGAGGAATTATTTCTAAAACAAACAGATCCAAAAATACCAAAAGTAAAACAAGTCTACAGTATGGAAAACAGAGAATTGATCTATACTTCTCTGAGCAGAGGATATGTAGACGCTATTGCAGCACATGAGATCTCAATCAGACAGTATATGTCTGATTTTGAAGCAAAATACAGAATTCTTGATGAAGATATTCTTGAGACTGGAATTGGTGTTGCGTTTGCAAAAAATGATAAAAGAGGAATAGAAAAAGAACTGTCAAAGACATTAAAAGCAATGGTCAAAGATGGAAGTGCCAAAAAATTCTACAAAAATATGTTCCTGATGCAGAAAAATATCTGGAGGTGAACAGCCTTGAGAGATAAAGCGGATAAAAGGTTATGGACATTGAGTATTGTTGGCTGTGTGATCGTTGTCTTGACAGTTCTTTTTGTGTCCGTAAAAATAGAAACAAACAATACCAAAAACAGGATTCATTCGACGATGGAATACATCAAGGATCAATATTCCATGTATAACAGTTTTAATGAAGCAGTTGAAGCAAGAAGTCTTGTCAGAATGGTTGAAAAAGTCCAGCAGACGGCGAGAAATTTCAAAACAGATAAACAGGCATTGGAAAAAGAATATTTAAACAGTATGCAAGGGAACAAAGACTTACGGGGATTATTGTATTAATGATAAGAATAAACAAATTGCACAATATCATACTGGACCAAGATTTAAAAAAGTTTTGGGTTATGTCATGGAGAAAGAAACACTTCGTGATGTAAAGAATTATCCACAAAAATCATATATGGCAAGAATTGAGCTGAAAAAGGGAGGCTATATTGATCTGGCATCGTATGGAAGAAAGGATGCAAAAGGAACGGTTATAGGATATCAATATGTGAAAAACGAATATGCGAAAAACAATAATCTTACAATCCAAAACGTGCTTGCTGGATATAAGGCGGGAAAATGATGGAACGATCGTGATCACAAATGGAAATGATATTATAGCATCAAATGATGAAAAATTAATTGATACAAAGGTACAGGAATCTTGTAAAAACATTGACGAGTAACATTGGAATAGCGGTTATTTTATATGGAATCTTTGTGGCAATCTTAATGACGATCAAAGCAAGATCCAATCAACAATATGAACGTATTCAGAAACAACGAGAAGAAGAGTATAAAAAAGAATTAGAAAAATCAGCAAGAGAGGCAAAGAAAGCCAATATTGCCAAAACAGAATTTCTGCAAAGAATGAGCCATGATATCAGAACTCCGATCAATGGAATCCGGGGAATGGTAGAAGTTGGTGATTACTACAAAAATGATTTGGTAAAACAGGAAGAATGCCGTAAAAAAATATGGGAAGCATCTGGATTCTTGCTGGAATTGATCAATGAAGTTTTAGATATGGGGAAACTGGAATCTGAAGAAGTGATCCTGGAGAGAAGAAGTTTTGATTTCTTTCAATTGTTTCAAGAGATTCGAACGGTTATTGAAAAACAGGCTAGAGAGAGAGGAATCAATATAGTTGTACATAAATATAATGTGATTCATGAAGATTTGATCGGAAGTCCAGTGCATGTAAAAAGAGTTGTGATGAATATTTTAACAAACGCGATCAAATATAACAAAAATAATGGAAAGATCTGCATAGAATTTAATGAAATTCAGAAAAATTACAATACTATTATTATTCGATTTAAATGTGAAGACACTGGAATTGGAATGAGTGAATCATTCCAAAAGACGATCTATGAGCCATTTGCACAGGAAAAAGCAGGGGCACGAACAGTTTATGGTGGAACAGGACTTGGGATGCCGATTACAAAAAAGTCTTGTAGAGAAAATGGGAGGAACAATCTCATTTGAGAGTGAGCAAGGTGTGGGAACGACATTTTATATTGAGCTTCCATTTCAGATCGATGATAATATAAAGCACGAAGAACTTAAGACAAAAGAGATAAAAAAAGCATCGATCAAGGGTGTCAATGTATTGCTTGTCGAAGATAATGAATTGAATATGGAAATTGCAGAATTTGTTCTGGAGAGTGCCGGGGCGAATGTAATTAAGGCATTTAATGGAAAAGAAGCATTGGAAATTTTCAAAGAATCGAAACTAGGAGAAATTGATATTATCTTAATGGATGTGATGATGCCGGTGATGGACGGATTAGAAGCAGCGAGATATATAAGATGGAGCAATAAAGAAAATGCCAGAGATATTCCGATCATTGCGATGACAGCGAATGCATTTACGGAAGATCGTAGGAGGGTTTTGGAAGCGGGAATGAATGAGCATTTGGCGAAACCGTTGGAATCTGAGGTGTTGATCAAGACGATCGCGAATTATTGTGGGAAAGTCGATCATTTTAAATAATAATACAACAGATTGTAAAACATTGCATGAAAACTGTCAAAAAATTGTGAATAATTGCTAAATACATGTAAAAAAACAGATAAAATACTAGCAAAAATAAATAGAAAGGACTACAATGGTTGGTATGAAAGGAGGTTTTACTGATGGAAAGAATAGCAGAGAAACTTCAGAGATCGAAAAGACAGCGCGTGCGATCGTAGATAATGCGCAGGAACAAAAGCATCGGATGGAAATGCAGATGCAGAAAAAGAGGGATGCATTTGATGCAGATATGGAAAAGGAGACGAACGAAAAGATATTAAAGATTCAGTCGGATCTTGCAACAAACATGGAAAAACTTCTAAAGAAACAAGAAGAACAGAACAACAATGAAATAGAATCTTTAAAACAAGACTTCAAAGAACATCACAGCGAATATGCAAAACAGATATTAGAGCGAGTGATCAAAGTATAGGAGGCGATAGCATTGAGAGATGTGATGCGCTACAGCGGAATTGTGACAAAAGTCGCAGCAATGCGTGCAAAGCTTTTAAAACCACAGGATTATGAACAGCTGGCTTCTATGGATACAGTGACAGATATCATTGAATATCTGAAACAGACAAAATCGTACGGAAAATTTATCACACAGATGGATGAATCACTGTATCACAGAGGTAATATCGAAAAAGTCCTGATCCAGTCATTATATGATGATTACACAAGACTTTATCGTTTCGCAGATATGCAGCAAAAAGATTTTTTAAAGATCTTTATGAAGCGGTATGAAGTAGATTTGGTTCGATATTGCTTAAGAATTGTATTTAATCACAGTAATGTACCATTTGATCTGAATTACAAAAAGCCATTTTTTGATAAATATTCAAAGATACGGATTGACCAGCTAGTGACGGCAAAGAATATTGATCATCTGGTAGATTACCTGAAGAATACAGAATATTACGCACCACTGTCAAGAATCCGACAGTCAGGGGCATCGACATTAGCGGATTATGAACTGGCATTGGATTTATATTATTTTTCTATGATGTGGAAAAAACGCAAGGGAAATTGGGATAAAAAAGATAAGGAAATGCTGACTAAAGAATTAGGAGCAAAGATCGATCTATTAAATCTTCAATGGATTTACCGAGCAAAGAAATATTACCATATGCTCGCACCAGATATTTACACATTGTTAATTCCGATTCAACATAAACTTTCGAATCAGGAATTTAAAGATCTGGTCGAAGCGCCATCAGTGGAAGAATTCAAAAGAAGATTAAATGAAACTTATTACGGAAAGAAATATGAGTTCGGAGACAGGTGGAGATTGAGAGTATTGTGAATGAATGTGTGGAACATATCTTAACGATCGCTTACAGAAACCATCCGTATTCTCTGGCAAGTATACAACAATATTTATTTTTAAAGGAGGAAGAGATTTATAAAATCACCACGGCACTGGAATGTATCCGCTATGGATTATCACAACGGGAGACATTACAGTATCTGGTGCAAAAGCAACGACGTCAAGGAGGTAATGCATCATGATCGTAAAGATGAAATTCTTAAGCATTTCCGGACCGAGAACTGATATTGACAGGGTAAGTGCATCTTACCTTTCCAAATACGAAATGCAGCTGGAAAATGCGATCACAGAATTGAAAACGACAGATAACCTCATGCCGTTTATGGATGTGAATCCTTACAAAGAACCGCTTTCTAAAGCGGAACAGTATGTATTGATGCTTGCACAGCCAAAAGGAGAGATGGATACATCTCTTACGGCAGATGAGATCCTGACAATGATCAGGGATCTCAATCATGATTATCTGGACCTTAAGGCAAGGGAAGACCGGTTAAAGAAGCAGAAAGAAGAATTATTAGAAAAACTTCATGAACTTGAACCGTTTCAGCCTTTAGAGTTAAATTTAAAAGAAGTTTATGGCTATCAATATATGAAAGTCAGATTCGGACGAGTAAACGTAGAGTATTATCAGAAACTTGAAAAATATTTATTCGATGATCTCAATGCAATTTTTTTAGAAGGAATCCGAAATGAAAATTATGTGTATGGATGTTATTTTGCGGCACATAAGGAGATGGGAAAGATTGATTCTACTTTAAATCTCTGCATTTTGAAAATATCGCACTTCCAGACGATTACGAAGGAATACCGGCAGAGATCTGCAGGAATTTAAGAAATCAGATCGATGAGATTGAAAAAGAAATTGAAAATGTCCAGAAACAGATGAAAGATTTCTTATCAGTCAAGGCAAAGAAGATCGAGGAGCGAGATATAAGTTAGAAGAATTATCCAATAACTTCGATGTGCGTAAAATGGCAGCCTGTATGGAAAATGAAGAACAGGAAGATTACTATATTCTCTGTGGATGGATGAGTGAAAAAGATACACAGGCATTTATTGAGGAGACAAAAGATGATGATAGGATTACGATCATTGTTGAAGAAGGAAGAGAAAAATTCTTCGGTGATCCACCAACGAAATTACAGAATCCCGAATTCTTCAAACCATTTGAAATGTTTATCAGAATGTATGGACTGCCATCCCATGATGAGATGGATCCAACCATTTTCGTGGCACTGACTTATACCTTTATCTTTGGAGCGATGTTTGGGGATGTTGGTCAGGGATTGTGTTTGTTTATCGGCGGGGGATTACTATATAAGATCAAGAAATGGAATCTAGCAGGAATCATTTCTGTTGCCGGAATTTTTTCTACATTCTTTGGCTTTATGTTTGGAAGCTTCTTTGGATTTGAAGGAACGATCATTAAACCAATGTGGTTATCGCCAATGCATGCGATGATGAAATTACCGTTTGTTGGGCAGTTAAATACTGTATTTATCGTGGCAGTTGCATTTGGTATGGCACTGATCCTGCTTGCGATGGTATTTCAGATCATCAATGCAAAGAAACGTGGGGATAAAGAAAATTTATTCTTCAGCCAAATGGAGTTGCAGGACTTGTATTTTATGGATTCCTTGTCTTAACGATCGTGCTTTATATGACAGGTCATAAAACACCAGGAAATATCATGATGATCATTTCCTTGGAATTCCAGTGATCATGTTTTTATTAAAAGAACCATTAGGACAGCTCGTGGAAGGAAAGAAACCAAAAGCAGAAGGCGGCGTTGGAATGTTTCTGGTGCAGGGATTTTTTGAATTGTTCGAGACGATGTTAAGTTTCTTCTCTAACACGATCTCATTTGTGCGTATCGGGGCATTTGCAGTGAGCCATGCGGCTATGATGGAAGTTGTTCTGATGCTCGGAGGGATCACAGATGGAGCAGGAAATCCAAACTGGATCATCATTGTTCTTGGAAATATTATCGTGTGTGACTAGAAGTCTGGTTGTCGGAATTCAGGTATTGCGTCTGGAATATTATGAAATGTTCAGTCGTTTCTATACGGGATCAGGAAGAGAATTCCATCCGTATGACAATCATGCAGGCAAGGAAAATTAGGAGGTATCGGTTATGACATTAGCAATCAAATTAGCGATCATCGCAGCATTAATCTTAAGTATATTTATTCCATTTGGTTATTTTCTTCATGGAGAGAGAACAAAGAAACGTTATAAACGAAGTATTGCATTTAACGCTTTTTCTTCTTCGGGATCATTGTGATCGCCGGAGTGATGATGTTTGTCACAGATCCGGTACAGGCAGCACAAGCAGGTTCTGATGCAGGAATGGCTACAGGACTTGGATATCTGGCAGCAGCATTATCAACAGGACTTTCTTGTGTTGGTGGTGGTATCGCCGTAGCGAGTGCCGCAAGTGCAGCTTTAGGAGCAATCAGTGAAGATCCAAGTGCTTTAGGTAAATCACTGATCTTCGTAGGTCTGGCAGAAGGTGTATGTCTGTATGGATTGATCATTTCATTTATGATCATTGGTAAACTTGGATAGATCAGGAAGTGATAGTTATGAAGATGTATTTGATCAGCGATAACGTAGATACATTGACAGGAATGCGGTTAGCCGGGGTTGATGGGATCGTAGTTCATGAAAGGGATGAATTAAAAGAAGCGATCGAGAAAGCTATGAGTGATCCAGAGATTGGGATCGTGCTTTTGACAGAGAAATTTGGAAGAGAATTTCCAGAATTGATCGACGAGATCAAGCTGGAGCGGAAAATGCCGCTTCTGATCGAGATTCCTGACAGGCACGGAACTGGACGGAAGAAAGATTTTATCACGTCTTATGTCAATGAGGCGATTGGATTGAAATTGTAAGCCGGCTGTAGAAGGAAGGTGACAACATTGACAGTAGAAGAAAAGATTTCACATATCAGAGAAGCTGCCATGGAAGAAGCAAGAGCCAGAGGAAATGAAATCATAGATCAGCATCAGAAGGCATTGGAAGGCGTGTTCAAAACACATAAACAAGAAGCTGTGATGCAGGCAGATACGAGGATCAAGACCGAAACAGCATCGGCAAGGCAGCAGTTAAATACAGTAACATCCAAAGGACAGCTAAAACTTCGAAGACAATTAAGCCGAGTGCAGAATGAATTAAAGAATAAATTGTTTGAGGAAGTCCGGGCAATGACAGAAGAATACATGAAAACCGAAGCGTATAAAGAATTACTTGTATCCTATATTGCAAAAGCGGCGAGATTTGCAGATGGGAATTCATTGATAATCTATATTAACAGTTCGGATGAGGACAAAAAAAGAATTCCTCGAAAAACGAACTGGAATGACAGTAACAGTCAGCGAAGAAGATTTTCTTGGAGGAATCCGTTCGATTATTCCGGGAAGAAATATCTTGATCGATCATTCATTTTCAGGTGCTTTGGAGAAAGAATACGAAGAATTTACCTTTAAAGGGGGTGTGACAGGTGAGTAAGACTGGAACAATTTATGGAATTAACGGACCTGTCATTTATCTGGCTGGAAATACTGGATTTAAGATGTCAGAAATGGTTTATGTCGGCAAAGAAAAATTAGTTGGAGAAGTCATTTCTCTGGATAAAGACCGTACGACGATTCAGGTATATGAAGAAACATCAGGATTAAAACCGGGCGAGATCGTGGAAGCAAGCGGGGAGGCAGTATCCGTCACATTAGCTCCCGGAATCCTTGATAACATTTTTGATGGAATTGAACGTCCCCTAGAGAGAATCGCAGAAAATGCAGGTGCATTTATCACAAGAGGTATCAGCGTAGATTCACTTGATATGGGGAAATTGTGGGACACAAAATTAGTTGTCAATGAAGGAGATATTCTTCACGGCGGTGATATCTATGCCAAGTGCAGGAACAAGAAGCCATCGTACACAAATGCATGGTGCCGCCAGATCTTACAGGAACGGTTACCTTTGTGGCATCTGATGGAGAACATGCGATCAAGGATCATATGATCACGTTAAGATTGGACGATGGAACGGAAAAACAGTTAACAATGATCCAGAGATGGCCAATCAGGTTCCAAGACCTGTTCACGACAGGATTCCGGCATGTGTGCCACTGGTAACAGGCCAGAGAATACTGGATACAATGTTTCCGATTGCTAAAGGTGGAACTGCGGCAATTCCAGGTGGTTTTGGTACTGGAAAGACAATGACACAGCATCAGATTGCGAAATGGTCCGATGCGGATATTATCATTTATATCGGATGCGGGGAACGTGGAAATGAGATGACACAGGTATTGGAAGAATTTTCAGAATTAGTTGATCCAAAGAGTGGTAATCCATTGATGGACCGAACAACACTGATCGCCAACACATCCAATATGCCGGTAGCAGCACGTGAAGCATCTATTTATACAGGACTTACGTTGGCAGAATATTACCGTGATATGGGATATGATGTCGCGATCATGGCGGATTCTACTTCAAGATGGGCAGAAGCGTTAAGAGAATTGTCCGGTCGTCTGGAAGAGATGCCAGCAGAAGAAGGATTTCCGGCATATTTAGCTTCCAGATTATCAGCTTTTTATGAGAGAGCTGGAATGATGCACAACCTAAATGGAACGGACGGTTCTGTAACGATCATCGGTGCAGTATCTCCGCAGGGAGGAGATTTCTCAGAGCCAGTTACACAGAATACCAAGCGATTTGTCCGTTGCTTCTGGGGACTTTGATAAATCCTTGGCTTACGCAAGACATTTCCAGCGATTCATTGGTTAACGAGTTACAGTGAATATCTGACAGATCTCGGCGGCTGGTACAGAGATCATGTATCCCCAAATTTTGTGGACTATCGAAATCGTCTGATGGCGATCTTAAATCAGGAAAGTAGTTTGATGGAGATCGTAAAACTGATCGGTGGGGATGTTCTTCCAGATGATCAGAAATTAACGTTAGAGATCGCAAGGGTGATCCGATTAGGATTTCTGCAGCAAAATGCTTTCCATAAAGATGATACTTGCGTGTCCATGGAGAAGCAATTTAAAATGATGGAAGTTATTTTATATCTGTATCAAAAGAGCAGGGAACTTGTAGCGAGAGGAATGCCAATGAGCGTGCTAAAAGCAGAAGGGATCTTTGAGAAAGTCATTGCGATCAAATACGATGTTCCGAATGACAATCTGCAATTACTGGATCTCTACCGTAAACAGATTGATGATTTCTATGATGCAGTACTGGAAAAGAATGCATAAGGAGGCGGTCATTTTATGGGAATTGAATATTTAGGACTAAGCAGCATCAAAGGTCCGCTTGTCATTCTGGAAGGAGTACAGGACGCATTTTTTGATGAGATCGTCGAATTTACGGTTGATGGAAAAACGAAAAAAATCGGAAGGATCATTGAATTATACGAAGATAAAGCGGTGATTCAGGTATTTGAGGGAACGGAAAATATGTCCCTTGATAATACAAGAACAAAATTAACTGGACACCCGATGGAAGTCTCTCTTGCACCAGATATGCTAGGGAGAACATTTAACGGAATCGGAAAACCAATCGATGGATTAGGACCACTGATCACCGATGTCAAAAGAGATGTCAACGGCCTTCCATTAAATCCGGTCCGCAGAAAATATCCAAGAAATTATATCCGTACAGGTATTTCAGCAATTGACGGATTAACAACACTGATCCGTGGACAGAAACTTCCCATCTTCTCAGGAAATGGACTTCCACACGATCAGCTGGCAGCCAGATCGTAAAACAGGCATCTCTTGGTGATGGTTCAGATGAGCCATTTGCGGTAGTCTTTGGAGCAATGGGTGTCAAACATGATGTTGCGGATTTCTTTCAGAAGACATTTGAGGAAAGCGGTGTTGCAGATCATGTATGTATGTTCTTAAATCTTGCAAATGACCCAGTTGTAGAACGATTGATCACACCAAAAGTAGCCTTAACTGCAGCAGAATATCTTGCATTTGACTGTAATATGCATATCTTAGTTATTCTGACAGATATGACATCGTTTGCGGAAGCGATGCGTGAGGTATCTTCATCGAAAGGAGAAATTCCATCCAGAAAAGGATATCCAGGATATTTGTACAGTGAACTTGCAACATTATACGAACGTGCAGGAATTATCGAAGGAGCAGAAGGTTCGGTCACACAGTTACCAATCTTAACTATGCCAAATGATGATATCACTCATCCAATTCCTGACTTAACTGGTTATATTACAGAAGGCAGATCGTACTGGATCGTAATTTAAACGGACAGTCCATTTATCCACCGATCAGTGTTTTGCCATCGCTTTCTCGTCTGATGAAAGATGGAATCGGAGAAGGATACACAAGAGAAGATCATCAGGATCTTGCAAACCAGTTATTTTCCGCTTATGCGAAAGTGGGAGAAGCAAGAAACTTAGCATCTGTTATCGGAGAAGATGAGTTATCCCCAATTGATAAAAAATATCTGGAATTTGGAAAGGCATTTGAGGAACGATATATCGGTCAGGGGCCGGAAGAAAACCGTTCCATGATCGAAACATTGGATCTTGGATGGGAATTATTAAAGATCCTGCCAAGAGAAGAATTGGATCGAATCGACACGAAGATCATCGATAAATACCTGCCAAAAGAGCAGGAAAGCTAAAGGTGGTGAGATTATGGACCACGAGAATTCCCGACCAAAGGAAATCTGATCGCAGCCAAGAACTCTCTTACATTGGCAAAACAGGGTTACGATCTGATGGATAAAAAAAGAAATATCCTGATTCGTGAGCTGATGGATCTGATCGACGAGGCGAAAGATATTCAGAAAGAGATTGATACAACATTTACAAGAGCGTATGCATGCCTTCAGAAGGCGAATATCCAGCATGGGATTAGTAAGGTAGAAGAACTTGCCTATACAGTTCCGATCGAGGACTCGATACAGATTCAGACAAGAAGTATCATGGGAACAGAGATTCCACATGTGAAATATGATGCACATGAGAATCAGTTGACATATGCGATGGATGGGACATTTGAATCAATTGATGTTGCCAGGGAAGCGTTTCGGCAGGTGAAGGATCTGACAATTAAATTGTCAATGGTTGAAAACGCGGCGTATCGTTTAGCAACTAGTATTAAGAAAACGCAGAAGAGGGCAAATGCGTTGAAGAATATTACGATTCCGACTTATACCGGGTTGGTTTATAAGATTTCGAATGAGTTGGAAGAGAAGGAGAGGGAGGAATTTACACGGCTTAAAGTGATTAAGCGGATGAAGCAGAAAAATGTAATATTGAAGAATCAGAAGTAAAAGAAATATTAGAATAAATTACAAAATTGACACAAAATAAAAAATATGCTATCTTAACAAAAGAAAAAGGGAATGAAGTTCTCCCTCGAAGAGATTCGAAACCGCTTATTAAGCTGATGACTTCTGTGTAATGAACACAGGGGTTATCAGCTTTTTTGATGTTTGGATTATATAAAAAGAAAGGATTTTAGGAAAATGCAAAAGAAAGACTATATTATACAACTGCTAAAATATATCATCATGCAATCGTTGTAGGAATTATTGTAGGTGCGATCGATGCCTTGTTTGGAAGAGTGTTGATCGCAATCTCAGAGTTCAGGACCATACATTATCAATATTTACTGCCATTCCTGCCAATTGCTGGACTGGTGATCACAGCAATGTATTACGTATTCAGTAAACTAAGTCTAAAAGGAATGAAACTCATTTTCGAAGTTGGCCAGCAAAAAACAGATGCCATCCCATTACTACTAATTCCATTAGTAATGATCGGAACATGGTTAACGCATTTATTCGGAGGAAGTGCTGGCAGGGAAGGAGTTGCAGTTCAGATCGGAGCAACCCTGTCTCATGCACTCGGAAGAAAATTAAACTTCCCAGAGAATGGAAGAATAATGTTAGTCATCGGTATGGCAGCAGGATTTGGAGGGTTATTTCAGACACCATTAAGTGCAACATTCTTTGCAATCGAGGTAATCGTAATCGGCAAATGGATTATGAAGCACTACTGCCAGCATTGGCGTCTGCATATATAGCAGCATTTACATCTCATAGCCTGGGGTTAGAAAAATTTTCAGTTGCGATTAAAAATACCATAAATTTACTGGTACGAAAACGATCATATCAGTAATCATACTTGGAATTTTATTTGGACTGACTGGAAGATTGTTTTCTTTTTCATTAAGTAAGTTAAAAGCATTTATGGGAGAAACGATCATGAATCAGTATTTAAGAATCGGAGCTATGGCAATTCCATTAGCAGCATTATTGTTTATTATTCACGGATCAAGATATAGTGGACTTGGAACAAATATAATCTCAGCAGGATTCGCAGGACAGACAATCTATAGTTATGATTGGCTCCTAAAGTTATTATTTACGATTTTTACACTGGCAATCGGATTTCAGGGTGGAGAAGTTACACCACTGTTTTCGATTGGAACATCTCTTGGAGTGATCCTTGGAGGTCTACTTGGATTACCACCTATGTTATGTGCAGCACTAGGATATGCAGCAGTCTTTGGAAGCGCAACAAATACACTGATCGCACCGATCATGATTGGATTAGAAGTGTTTGGAGGAGCTGATATGGTGCTGTTTGTTATTGTCTGTGTGATTGCTTATGGGGTGAATGGGAATATATCTATTTATGCACAAGAAAAAATTAATTTGTGTGTTGGCCAACTGTAGATTTGAGTATATGATAAAAATAAATAAACGAATCGGAGAGCAGCTAG
>ENA-OQJH01000578-OQJH01000578.1-human-gut-metagenome-genome-assembly--contig:-NODE-578-length-19318-cov-1.634985_pt1 | contig 19318 bp, 24 predicted proteins | sample MGYA00242597_ERZ504763 | MGnify/ENA primary metagenome ERZ504763 (study PRJEB26092, sample SAMD00036359) | human gut metagenome | host: Homo sapiens | study: EMG produced TPA metagenomics assembly of...
ATCAACGCTGAAATTAATGGAAAAGAAATTCAATCTGTCGTTGAAATGACAAAGCTGATCAAAGATATCTGTAATATCGTTCAGTATGAATTTAATATAGAATTTGATGAGGAATCACTAACTTATACACGATTTATTCTTCATCTAAAATTCTTCTCTCAACGCTTATTGCTTCATGAACATACCATGGAAGAAGCTGCCTTTCTTTTTGATCAAGTAGAGCAAAATATGTCTGATGCCTTTCTTTGTGCAAAAAAGATTTCTACTTACATCAAAAAGTTATGAATATGAAATCTCAAAAAGTGAGATCGTATATCTTACCATTCATATCCAGCGACTATTAACAGAAGGTCAAAAGCAATAATTTTATTATGTACCTAAGATTGTGACTACTTCGAGTAGGCAAGACTTAAGATAAATTTCAAATCTTAAGGAGGAAAAGAAAATGACAAACAAACAACTCGCAGAAGAAATTTTGCAGAAAGTGGGTGGTAAGAAAAATATTAATTCTTATTCCCATTGCTCAACAAGACTTCGCTTGGATCTTAAGGATAAAAATTCTTTAGACAAAGCAGCCTTGGAAAAAACAGATGGTGTATTACAGGTAATGGAAGTTGCCGGACAGACTCAGATCGTTATCGGTTCTCAAGTTCAATATGTATATGATGAACTTGCTATTTTACTTCCACAAGGTAGTACCTCTTCAACCAACACTAGTGGAGAAAAGAAAGGAATCTTAGGTTCTGCTCTTGAGATCATCTCTAGCTTATTTACTCCATTAATTGATGTGTTGATCGGTGCTGGTATTCTAAAAGGTCTTCTAAGTATCTTGACTGCGACTGGTCTATTAACCGATGCAAGTGGTACTTATCAGATTTTAAATGCTGCAGCAGATAGTTTATATTATTTCTTACCTATTGTTATCGCTATCACGTGTTCTAAGAAATTAAAAACCAATCTATTTGTTTCTGTAACAATTGCAGGTGCGTTATTATATCCAAATTTAACTGCTTTATATGATGCCGGAACTGCTATTACTTTTTAGGCATTCCAGTTCATTTAACTGCTTTTAAGAGTAGTGTTTTCCCTATCATATTTGCAATTGTACTATTATCATTTGTAGAAAAAGGACTAAAAAAAAATACTTCCAGATTCCATTCGAAGTAGAATTGCTCCATTTTCTCATTATTGATCGTTGTTCCTGTAACTATTGTTATCTTTGGACCTTTAGGTTCTATGTTAAGTGACGGAATTGCAAACTTCTATATGAGTCTTTACAAATTTAATCCAACAATTGCTGGAGGATTTATTGGTGCGATTGCTCAGGTACTGGTTATCTTTGGTATCCACTGGGGACTGTTTCCTATTATCTTCTCTAATATTGAAAAATTTGGTTTTGACACAATCTTGGCAGTTTTTGGACCAAGTATCATCGCCCAATCTGGTGCAGCATTTGGTGTTTGGTTAAAAACAAAAAATAAACGATTAAAACAAATTGCTTCCCCTGCTGCTCTTATGGGATTCTTTGGTATCTCTGAGCCTGCTATTTATGGAATTACATTAAAATATCGTAAAGCATTTGCATGTGCCGTTATTGGTGGTGGTATCGGTGGTGCTGTTGCTGGTTCCTGTGGTGCTCGTGCCATGGCTGTTGCTGTTGCCGCAGTTCCAACATTCCCTGCTTACTTTGGAACAGGATTTGTTGGATTTGTAATTGCTTACTTTGGTGCATTTTTCATTTCAGCTATTTTAACTTATTTTGTAGGATTTAATGATAGCATGATTCCTGAATCTGATCGTTATAACGCATCTGAGGTAACAGATACTATTTCTTCTAATAACAAAGGTGAAGAAAATATTGCAATGAAAATTTACAGCCCTGCAAATGGAGTTGTTGTTCCATTATCTGATGTATCCGATCAGGCTTTTGCATCTGAAGCTTTAGGAAAGGGTATTGCTGTAAAACCAAATAGCACATCTGTCGTTTCTCCCGTTGCAGGAACTGTTTGTGCTGTATATCCTACGGCACATGCCTATGGTATTAAAAGCAACAATAATGAAGAATTTCTTATTCACATTGGTATTGATACTGTAAAACTAGAAGGTAAATGTTTTACATCAAACGTTAAAGTCGGAGATATCGTATTACCTGGAGATCTTCTAGCAACAATTGATTTGGATAAAATTATTGAATCTGGTTATGACCCAACGATCATGGTCATTGATACGACGAATAGTGCACAAAGAAATATTACATTATTAAATAAAAATAATGTTCATGCTAAAGATGATCTTTTATTAATTGAGTCTTTATAAGGAAGTGAATACTGTGCTACAAACAACAATTATACCCTTATCAGAAACCTCTACGCATACCTGCACTTTGAAAAGAATTCCTAATGAATCTCGTTTTCATGTCGTAGACCTAATGTAATTGAAAAAGTAGAGAAATCTGGAAAATATATTTTAACTTACCAGGAATCAGACACAGCACAATTGAATATCAGTGAATTAAGAAAAGAAATGGGTTCCCCAAATCTTGATCTATGTACTACTAAAATTGAGGAAATTCCTTATCTTGTTCCATTATCTGATCGTAAAATTCCTATTACATTTTTCAGATCTTCTACACAAGAAAAACAACCAGTCATCATTTTTATTCATGGTGGCGGATATATTGGTGGAAGCACCTCCGTTTTGAGAAACCAATGTCGTTTTCTTGCAGAGCAATCTGCTTCAACTGTAATATCGATTGATTATCGTTTAGCACCAGAATGCCCATTCCCAGCAGCATTTGATGATTGTAAGGATGTGATCCAATGGATTATCCAAAATGCTGATTCTTGGAATCTTGATTCTGGCAATCTAACTGTTGCAGGTGAAAGTGCTGGTGGATCTCTGGCTGTTGCCTGTGGATTATCAGACATTGGAAAATACATAAATCTGGTTATTCCTATTTATGGTGCACTAGATATTTCTTCTGCAACTGATCTTGATTATTGGAACTATGACAACTATGCTGTAATTCCTGAGCACAAAAAATATGTGACCACACGTTTAAATCGCTTTCGAAATTTAAATGCTGTTTTACAAAATTTATATATAACTAGTGATTCGGAAATAAAAAATCCTGCGGTATCTCCTTTATATACCAGTGATCTTTCTAATCTCTCTAATGTTTTAATTATTGAAGCAGAATATGATTATTTCAGATTATCAAATGACATTTTTGCCGAACGTTTAATAACATCTAATATTCCTTGTGAATCATTCGATATCAGGGAATGGATCATGGGTTTTATGATCGTCTTGGATATTGCGAACAAACGAAAGATTGTATTCTAGAAATTTCCAAGCGTATTCGCTAGTATAATTTTGAAAAAAGAAATGAAGTCGTGCGTACTTCATTTCTTTTTTACATTTTTATGTTATTTATGATATAATTTATCTTTGTATTCTAATTTGAAAGGACATAGAAAATGAATAATGATAAAGAATTTTTAGCAACCAGACCGATTGGAAAATTACTTCTTCAACTTGCGATCCCAACAGTTGCGGCTCAGATGATCAATATGCTTTATAACATTATTGACCGTATTTATATCGGACATATTCCTGGCAGTGGCGCTTTGGCTCTGACTGGGTGTCGGGTTTGTATGCCCTGATCATGATCATCTCAGCATTTGCTGCTCTTGTTGGAAATGGTGGTGCACCTCGTGCTTCGATTTTGATGGGGAAGAAAGATCTTGATTCTGCTGAAAATATTCTTGGAAATTGTTTTACGATGCAGATCATTATCTCTATGATCTTAACTTTGGTCATGTTTTTTGGAAATCGTACATTTTTGATGGCATTTGGTGCTAGTAAAAAATACGATCGAATATGCGGTTAGTTATATGAATATTTATTCTCTTGGTACGATCTTTGTGCAATTAACACTCGGTATGAATGCATTTATCACTGCGCAAGGATTTGCGAAAACTGGTATGTATTCTGTTTTGATCGGTGCTGTGATTAATATTATTTTAGATCCAATCTTTATTTTTGGATGTCATATGGGTGTGCGTGGTGCTGCACTTGCAACAATTATCTCACAGGCTTGTTCTTGCATCTGGGTATTGAGTTTCTTATTTGGAACAAGATCAACACTTCGTATCAAGAAACAAAATCTTGCACTGAAAGCTCCTGTGATCCTGCCTTGTCTGGCTCTTGGTCTTTCTTTGTTTATCATGCAGGCAAGTGAAAGTATCATCTCTGTGTGTTTTAACTCTTCTTTGCTAAAATATGGTGGTGATGTGGCTGTTGGTGCCATGACGATCCTTACTAGTGTAATGCAGTTTGCGATGCTTCCTCTTCAGGGACTTGGACAGGGTGCTCAGCCGATCATGAGTTATAATTATGGTGCAAAGAATACGGATCGTGTAAAGGGTACTTTCTTCCTCTTATTAAAGGCAAGTTTGACTTACTCTGTCATCTTATGGGGACTCGTCATGTTATTCCCTCAAGTATTTGCAGGAATCTTTACTTCCAATCCTGCACTGGTTTCTTTTACAAAGACAGCGCTTCGTGTTTACATGGCAGTTATGTTTATGTTTGGAATTCAGATTTCCTGCCAGATGGCATTTAATTCTCTTGGAAAAGCAATTTCTTCTATTGTTGTTGCTGTTATGAGAAAATTTGTACTTTTAATTCCTTTGATCTATATCATGCCTCATATTTTTACAACAGATCAGACCATGGCTGTTTATATGGCAGAACCTGTTGCTGATTTTATTGCAGTAACATTTACAGCGATCTTGTTTTCTGTACAATTTAAGAAAGCTCTTGCTGCGATCCGTTTGAACTAAAAAAGAAAAGTCTGGAAAATTCTAATACTTTTCCAGACTTTTCTTTTTATCATAGGGTCATAGACGAAAGAGTCTTAATCTCTCTTTAATTTCACTGCCACACCTTTTTCAAGACTTTCATGAACTGCTTCTGCGATCAATTCTGCCTGTAATCCATCGTTTCCATCAGCTATAAATGGAAGATCATTCTGTAAACAGTAGATAAAATCGTTAATTGGTTCAATTCCAAATCCACTTGGTCGTCCACAGTTATTTAAGATGAAATAAGAGTTTGGTGTGCGTAATTTGCTATTGTTATAGATTTCTACTCCACGATTCTGAGAGTCGATCCTAAACATTGCATTTTCACACAGGATCTGTGTTCTTCCATCATTATTTTTTGCGAATCCTTTGGTAAGATCCAAGAATTTTCTACTGTCCAGTAGCATCCATTTTCCATTTTTAATGTTGCCTGGATAGAGTCGTATGTATCAACTCCTCTTGCTTTTAACACTTTCTTTGTTCCTACTGCGTATACTTCTTCTACTTCACATCCCATATACCAACGAATCTGATCATAACAATGTGTTCCTAAGAAATGTACAGGGCTTGATTTGTCTGCCCAGTTGAACCATTCTGTTGGAACATCAATGATATCATCCATGCACATATATCCACGGATTGGTGCTCCTGATTCTTCGTTCTGAAGTTCATTTCGTACATTGATCGCCGCTGGATCCCATCTCTTATGATAGTCGACTGCAACTCTTACATTGTATTTTTCAGCTTCTGCTAAAATTTTCTTTGCATCTTCTGATGTTGTTGCTAATGGCTTCTCCACCAGAATTGGTTTTCCATGACGGATCGCTGCTAATGCCGGGTCCATGTGGAAAGCATCTGGTGTTGCAATAGATACAGCATCAATTTCTTCGTTGTCTAACATTTCATTTACGTCATTGTATGTTTTTACATTGTATTGTTCTGCAATGCGATCTGTGATCTCTTTATTTAAGTCACACACTGCAACTAAATTTGTGTTTGGATTCCACGTATATGCATTTACATGGTTAATTCCATAGATTCCTGCTCCTACTACTGCAACATTCATAACTTTCATTTTAAATCTCCTTTTTAACTACATGACACTTTAATTTTCTAGAATTCCTACAAAAGAAAGCAAAATGGAAACTGCGATGATTCCAATTACAATCTTTCCGGTTCCTACTTTTTTCTTTCTGATCAACCAGTAGATCAAGAATAAAACGATCAGTGGGAATACATTTGGGAAAATAGAATCTAACTTATCCTGTACTACGACTGTACTGATCTTTAACACAGTTTTTAATGTTACCATGGAAGCGGTCATAGCACCCATCATAAACATAGCAAGTACGTTAGCTCCTGAGATAACATCCTGCATTAAACCAGATCCCATGATCGTTTTAATGGATTCCCTTCCCTTTTTATATGTCATATTTGTTGTTAAGATCAATTCACCAATACAATATCCAACAAACAGTAATAATACGACTAATGCCAGTGGATTTCCTGCTGCCGCAAGTGTTGCTGCTGCGATCTTCATCAATGTTCCAATGATTCCCCAGTCGAAACTGTCTCCTAAAGCTGCGACAGGTCCCATCAGTCCTGTTTTTAAACCTGTGATCGCCATATCTGGCATCTTAGATGGATCTTTCGCTCTCTGCTCTTCCATCGCAATGGTTGTTCCAAGGATCAGACCACCTGCTGTTACATTACAGTTATATAATAATAGGTGACGTTTTAAGGCTTCTGATAAATCTTCTTTTTTGGTATATAATTTCTTTAAAATATGTGAAATACTTCCGCAAAATGCAATTCCCTGCATATTTTCAAAGTTCAGAGGCATCTCAGCGGACATGTACCAACGGAACATTGCTTTATTTAAGTCTTTTTGTGTTAAGACTTTCTTTTCTTCTTGTGTATTCATTTCATTACTCATGTTCTCTTACCTCCTCTGCAATTTCCTGTCTCTGGAATACTGTAATAAATGCAATACAGATTGCGATGATTCCAGCTGTTAATGAGTTTACTCCTCCAACGGATACTACGATATAACCTAAGAATACGAAAGGAATCAGTTTGTTCTTTCCAATCATATTCATGATCAGTGCGAATCCTAAGGCTGGTAAAACTCCTCCTGCTACTTCTAATCCATGTGTCACAAATGTTGGAAGTGCCTTCATAATGTTAATTACTACATCCTGACCTACCATGTTAATAATAAACACTGGTAAGAATAGTAGTGGAATTGCTAATAACGCTGGATAAATCGTTGCGCATCTCCAGATAGCATCTGCATTTCCTTCTTCTGCATATTTGTTTGCTTTTGCTACAAAGTATGTGTTGATCACTTTTCTTAAATTGGTTACGAATGATCCGAGTAATCCAACTGGTACTGCTAATGCGATCGCTGTTGTTGCGTTCATTCCTGATCCGATCGCGATTGGAATAACGCATGTTGCTGCCAGACACTCGTCTGTTGGAAGGTTCGCTCCTGGTGCAAAAATTCCCGCAAATACCAGTGCGATACCACCACCGATAATTAATCCTTGTATTGGCTGTCCCATCAGTAACCCTGCTACAAGTCCTACCGTTACAGGGCTTGAGATAAACAGAAATCCGAAATATGATAAGATCATTCCTCGGCACCACCAATACATAATTCCCATGACAATTGCTATGATTACAGTATTCATATATTTTTCCTCCTTCTGTTACATCTTACGTTTTACTGCATCGAAACTTATTGCTGATATTTCAGGCATTGGCTGGACAGTGATCTCAATACCTTTACTATTTAATTCTTCCAGCATATCAAGTTCCTTTTGTGAAATTGCAACTCCTGTTGTGATCAGTTTTCTTCCTTCCTCATTTGGTACTGCTCCAACATTGATCGCAGGTAATTCAACTCCTTTCTCTACTAATTTCAGACATGTTTCAATATCTTTGGAAATCAAAAATACCGTATCGTCTGTCTTATCCAGTACCTCTTTTGCTTTATCAATTGTTACAATATCAACATCTGTTCCTTTTGGAACTGCCATCTTGTAAATGTCACTCATAAATTCGTCATTTCCAAGTACATCATCTACTAATACGATTCGTCTTACTGGGCAAACCTTTAACCATCTTGCCACTACCTGTCCATGGATCAGTCTGTAATCTACTCTCACTAATTTAATTTCTGCCATAATTCTTACCTCCGCTCTTTCATTATTTTTGTTGGACATTTAATTCCATCCTGTGCTGTTTCGATACAACTTTCTACCAATTCATCTAATGTCTGCGTTTCACGCTCTGTCACAAACTGAATGATCATTGGAAGATTCACTCCTGTTACTGTTTCAACGTTTTCTTTCCTTAAAGCAATTTTTGTTGCCAGGTTGGAAGGTGTTCCTCCAAACAGATCTGCCATGATCAAGACTCCTTCTTCCTGATCTAATTCGTCTACGTATTCTTCTAACATCTGCTCCCCTTTTTGAATATCATCCCCAGGGTTTAGGGTCCATGCTCTGCACTGACTTAATGGTCCTGCAAACATCTCTGCTGCTTTGATCAATTCAACACTTGAATTGCCATGTGTTGCAATGATTAATCCGATCATCATACCTCCTCTCTTGGTCATCCATATTTCTATTTCGACACATTTTAATTTTTTTGTTTTTCACATCTTACACTTTTTTATAAAGCAAGACCCGTGCCAACTTTTTATTTTTTTGCAAAAATAAAAAAAGCCCATATCTATTTTTTCGCATAAATACGTGCTTTTTTTATCCTAAAATTTTTAATTATTTTCTGTCAGATAATAGATCATTAAGATTTCCCGCTCATTCAGCGACACATTGTACTTGTTTTCTATGACACTAAAACTCTCTTTTAAGTTTTTTATGAAACTTTCCCGACACTTCAGATCATCTGTCATATCTTCTTGTGGCAACCTTCCTTTTTCAAGGATCAATCGTTCTACCATGACACACATATGAATATACAGCATCTTTTTTTGATCGATCGAATAGGTTGTATCTTCTAAAATCTCCAGCTTGCTGACTGTTTCTTCAACATCCCCCATGATCTTATCTGGATTCAGGATCGTAAGCTGTCCGATCAGATTCTTTATTGTAAAACTCCTTACGATATTCTCAATAAATCGTTGCGTCTTGTCCTTGTCACAATATCGTCCTACTGTGGAATAAATGACTTTCTCTCCTCGCTCGTCAATCAATTCATTTAACATAAGTGTTGTAACACCTTGGATCATAAGCTTGCTTGTCGTTATGATAAACTGTATATCATATTTACGAAAGACATCGCATCGGTTTCCCTCCGTACTTAATTCTGCATAAGTCATCTCCACAACATCGATATCAATGCCTTCTAAGCATCCTTGCAGCAACATCTTCATCTTATCTGTCGTTCCTAAACCTGTCGTACAGCATAAAAGAATTGCTTTTGGTTTTTGTTTGCTTGGAACAAATGATTTCTTTGTAACATGGTGCTCGATGATCGTATCCATAATATTTTGAAGATCTTCATGTTTTAAGATCAATTCTCCTGCTTCTAATGCCATTTCTGTCGTAATATTATTGACAATCCCCAAATCTCCTTCGACATCATCTTTTATGTCTTCTGAAATATCAAGTAATGATCCCATATCAACAAAGATCAACAACCCTTTGGATGTATTCGTATTTTTGAGATATCGCTTAATACGTTTTACTACATCTTTCTTTGGCGTATCATATTCCATATCAAAAGCTTCAAATATATAAGTTTCAAATACCTTATTGACAGTACTTGTAATACTAGATGCCGTCGCTGGTCCATGTGATACGATGATCGCATTTGTATAATCATCTCATCCCTTGCAATACTGTAAAAATATAACATCGCAAACATCCTTACAAACCATGGATTTGTCTCATAATCTACTGCCTGATGAAGCATCTCATAGAAAATAAGTCCCATCTTATAATACCGGTACATCACTCTCTGCAATTGTTTTGCCAGATGTTCGTATTTTCTGTCATCTGTATGCTTATTCTGATTATTCAGTACATAAAGCATCTTTACAAATACCATTTCCATCACACCACTGTATTTAAGACCGTAATTATCTTGAAGATAGATCAAAATATTTCTCACTGCCTGTGTATACAGGTTCTGCACATATGGATGAATTTCCTGATCGATCACGATATCTTCGATTCGATTCACTTCATCATAAATGATCTTTCGAACTTAATAGTTGAAATAGTCTTTCTCAAGATATTCTCGAATAAGATCATTGATCACTTTCTCCGAAAAATCCACATCCGCCTGCTCTGTCATAGAAATCTTCCACACAGCATCCTGATCTGGCGACACTTCGATCATTTCATTGACATATGGAATTGATTCTCCATTTCCAAGAAGCAATGTATCGGAAGACAGGTGGCTTAAATTAAGAGGTATCACTTCCTGTCCTTTACTTCTTTCATTGTATGCCTTTGCACAGGATAATCGAATGATATTTTTTAACGTTCCAATATTGCCTTTTCCTTGGAATGTCAGCAATCGATTGACCACATTACTGCTCACCTGAAATGCAGTATTCATCGTTTTGGATTCCTGATGGATCAAAAACAAGATCAATTCATACTTCTCTTCCAAAGTTCTTTCCTGAAAATCTGGCAGCACTACATCCACTGGAATTCTTCTTAGAAATGTATCCAGCATAGTTTCTCTGCCTTCTGTTGTTGCAAAGATCAGTCGAACATTCAATTCACAATTTTGTCCACTGTCTCCCATTCTGGAAATAATCCCTTTATCCATATATCGAAATAACTTTTCCTGTCCTTCTGGCGATAGGCGATGAACTTCATCCAAAAACAGATACCCTTTGTCTGCTTCTTCGATCAGGCCTTTTGTATCCTTATTGGCCCCTGTAAACGCTCCTTTTTTGTATCCAAATAAGACAGACGATAATAATTCTTTATTATTCGCATAATCCGCACAGTTTAATACAACAAAAGGGGCATCCTCTGGAATTGTTCCAATGAATTTCGCATATTGGTAGATGTACTCTGCCAAAAGGCTTTTTCCAACTCCACTTGATCCAAACAATAAAATCGGCATGCCCTTGTTTGGATAACCTGCCGATAGCTTACACTTCTCTACTGCGTCTTTTAAACTTTGATCTGCTCCAATAAATGTTGTAAATGGATCCTCTGGTAATTGATCTTCTGGTTGTATGTAAGAAAATATAACCGGTCGTGTTTTCTCTTTCTGGACAATTCCTTCTCTTACAAACTCGTTTAAAATTCCACTCGCTGTGTTTCTCTGAATATTTAATTGTACTGCAATACTCTCCGCCGTTTGATGATTCTTACATTCCTTCAACAATTTCAGAATACGATCCTTATTATTTTCTTTTGCCATACTTTTTCTTATCCTTTCTTATTTCGTACTCCAAGTCTCGTCTTCTTTGTTGTTCTTAAATATATACAATTCTTATTCTCATCATACCACACATGATCGGCAATTTGTTAAAATATTTGCCACTTGAATATTATTATGTCAAAAAAGGAACTGCATGATCCATTTGCAGTTCCTTCTATTATCATTCTACCATTATAGTGATGCAGCTGTCCTTCCATCTGAAATGCCTTAAATCCCTGATGTCTCAGCACTTCATAGGCAACGATCGCTACAGAGTTAGATAAATTTAATGACCGGATATGTGGCAGCATTGGGATTCTTATAGAAGTCTCTTCATAATTCAATAAGATTTCTTCTGGAATTCCAGCGCTTTCTTTTCCAAACATGATATATACATCTTCGTCATCTTCATATGCTGGTGCCGAATATACATGTTTTGCTTTTGTTGTTGCCATGTAAATCTTGGGATCATTGTTCTTCTCTAGAAAATCCTCAAAATTGATATATGTACGTACATCTAATTTATCCCAATAATCAAGACCGGCTCTCTTGATCATCTTTTCGTTAACGAATCCTAGTGGTTCGATCAGATGCAGAACAGCACCGCATGCCACGCAGGTTCTTCCGATATTTCCAGTGTTTGCCGGCATCTCCGGCTCATGTAATACTATGTGAAGCATTATTAACTCTCCAATCTCTTAACTTTTTATCTATTGCTTCTTTGGAAGATGATTGATAAATCGTTCCAAACGCCCTAAAGCTTCTTTTAGTTCTTCAATGGAATATGCATAGGAAACTCTGAGATATCCTTCTCCACAGGCTCCGAAGGCAGATCCAGGAACGATTGCTACTTTCTCTTCATTTAACAGTTTTGTTGCAAATTCTTCTGATATCATACCAAATTTCTTAATGGATGGAAAGATGTAAAAGGCACCTTCTGGTTCAAAACATTCGATTCCCATTCGTTGAAACTCATGTACCAAAAATCGTCTGCGCTGATTGTATGCAGTCCTCCATCTCTTCGACTTCATCATCACAGGAACGCATCGCTTCGATCGCTGCATACTGACTAGTCGTCGCGCTGCCATGATACAGAACTGATGAACCTTGACCATCTGTTTCATCATGTACCTTGGTGCTGCAACATAACCCAGTCTCCATCCAGTCATTGCAAATGCCTTGGAAAATCCATTGATCACGATCGATCTGTCTTTCATCTCTGGCAAGGATGCGATACTGACGTGATCTCTTCCATAAGTAAGTTCTGAATAAATCTCATCAGAAATTACAACAATATCATGTTCTTTTGCAAATTCTGCGATCGGTTCTAACTCTTCTTTTGTCATGATCGCACCCGTTGGATTATTTGGAAATGAAATGATCATTGCTTTGTTTTATCTGTGACAGCAGCTTCTAACTGCTCTTTTTTAAGCTTAAATTTATCTTCTTCCTTAAGACTTACGATCACAGGAGTTCCACCTGCCATAACAACACATGCCACATAAGAAACGAAACATGGCTGTACAACGATGACTTCATCTCCTGGATCAAGGATCGTACGCATCGCAATGTCGATTCCTTCGCTTCCACCAACAGTCACTATGATCTCATGATTTGGATCATAAACCAACTCGTATTTTCTTTCTAAATATTCACTGATCTCATATCGCAGCTCCTTTAACCCTGCATTCGATGTATAAAAGGTTCTGCCTCGCTCCAATGAGTAAATTCCTTCTTCTCTGACTCTCCATGGCGTATCGAAATCTGGTTCCCCTACACCTAAGGAAATGGCATCCGGCATCTCGCTTACAATGTCAAAAAACTTGCGGATTCCGGATGGTTCCAGACTTACAACTCTCTTTGATAAAAAATCTCTCATTATGGAGTCACCGCCTGTCTCTCATCCACTTTCTTTGCTTCAAGAACAGTTCCATGATCTTTATATTTCTTCAATACAAAATGTGTTACTGTACTGACAACAGATTCCAGTGGTGCTAATTTGGATGATGTGAACATAGAGATCTCTTTCATCGTCTTTCCTTCTAACATAACCATGAAATCATATCCCCCAGACATCAGATAAACGGCTTTTACTTCTGGAAAATTATAAATACGTTCTGCAATGCGGTCGAATCCCTGACCTCTTTGTGGTGTTACTTTTACCTCGATCATCGCTGTCAGTTGATCCTTGCTTGTATTGTCCCAGTTGATCAAAGTATGATACCCACAGATGATATGTTCTTTTTCCATATCCGCGATCTCATTGGCGACTTCCGTCTCCGCGACATCCAGCATCACCGCCAGATCATGGATCGCTAAACGACTGTTTTTCTCGATCAATTTTAAAATCAGTTCTCTTAATTCTGTGTTCATACTGTTTCCTCCATTTTTCTCTCTGAAAATTATCTGCGATTATTTTCAGAATATATTTTATATAACTCGTCCTGTCTAGGTGCCTCCAGATTCGCTGCCTTTCCCTGACGATAGATTACTTTATCTCTGGAATCTGTTGTATGACCAATAATGGTTGCTTTGATGCCTGCCTGTTCCAGTTCATTGACTAATGTTCTTCCATGATCTGTTGTGATCAGCATAGATCCACTTGAGATCAACTGATATGGATTCAGATCATATCGTTCACAAAATTCGATCGTATGTTGTCTTAATGGAATATCTTCAATACAAACTTCCACCCCGACACCAGATGCTTTGGAAATCTCCCATAAAGCACCATAAACTCCGCTTTCGGTGATATCATGCATACAAGATGCATATTTTCTGGCGATCAGACCTTCTGGCACGACAGAGATATCATCTAGAAATGCCTTTGCATCATCAATAAATGTATCAGAAAACCATTCTTTTAACTCATCTTCTTTTTCATTTGCGATGATTCCTGTTCCTTCCATGCCAAGATATTTTGTGACTACGATATCCTGACCTGGTTTCGCCCCGCCAGATAAGATCAATTCATCTTCTTTCACTTTTCCAATCCCTGTCACAGATAATACTGCTGCGTAACCGCTGCCGTAATCTCTGTATGGCCGCCTAATACCATGATATTTAATTTCTCACACTCTGCATTGATCTGCTGCATCATCTTCTTGATCTGTGCTTCCTTGATCATTGGTGGCAGAAGTGCTGTCACCATAAGTCCGATCGTCTCAGCTCCTGCGGATGCAAGATCGTTGGCAGTTACATGAACTGCCAGACGTCCGATCTCTTTTACCGTGCCTGTGATCGGATCTGTTGATGTGACAAATACTTCTCCTTCCTGAAGTTTCAATGCCGCACAATCTTCCCCGATTCCAGGTCCTACTAAGACTTCATCTCTCCTTGTATGCAATTGCTCAAACACAACTTTCTGCAATGCAGATTCTGATAATTTTCCTATTTCATCCTTAATTTCCTGTGCTTCCCTGAGATTTCACAGCAGATGATCTCTTCGCTGTTGTAGACTTCTGTGCTGCCGTTGTAGATTTCTGTGCTGCTGTTGTCTCAGACTTCTGTGCTGTTGTTTCTTTTGAATCCTTTTTCTTATTCTTTTTATCGTCTTTTTTATCTTCCGCTTTCTTTGTTCCTACACGATAAACCGTCGGTGTTGACATATATGTGGAAGTATTAAATACCTTTTTAGATACCTGCTTACCATTGATCTTCACGATCTTCCAAAGTCTTGCACTGTATCCTGTATGTCCATAGCTTTCCAGAACTTTCTGTCCTTCGGCAAGCGTATTATCGCTAACTGTACTTTCAGAACTTTCTTTTACCTGTGTTGTCTCAGATAAGAATTCTACCATACGTTTTGGATCTTTTTTTCTTTCCATAGACCGTAAATGTGATCGTTGAACCATTTGCTTTTCCTTCAATATAGATTGGAGTATCAAATGTATTCTTAAACTTCATATCTTTATGAGTTCCTGCGATCGCTGCATCTGCAGATCTTGGTACATAATGTACGGTCATAGAATGTGGAAAACGTTCTACGATCTTTAATTCTGCACGGATAACTGCATTATACAAAGTAGTAGATACCTGGCATATTCCACCACCATATGTCTGAACCGTCTGTCCGTTTTCATAGGAACCTGCGAGTGCATATCCATTTTCTTTTGTAAATGGTGATACGGTTTTATATACAGATAATGTCTCTCCTGGATAAACCATGCTTCCGTTGATCTTACTTGCACCATTAGCAACATTTACTTTACGACCATATGGAGACCCTCCGTATTCGGTTGTATAAGTTCCAAGTACATCTTTGATCTCTGCCATATCTTTTGATGTATATTTTGCTTTTTCTTTACAACATCCAGTTCAAATTGATGTTTTCCAGCTTCAACTGCTTTTTTGAAATTCGCAAATGTTTCATTCATATTTAATGTATAACCTGTCTTTTCTTTGATTACGACAAATTTGCCAGCCTTACGTTTCACACTTGCATTTCTTGGTTCTGAAACAATCTTCTTTGTTGCTTTTTTTACATTCTTTTCAAACTTCGCTTTATCATATTTGCGATAAACCGAAAGTTTATGTTTCTTCTCTTTTACATCGGAATACTTTGTAAAATACTTCCGCTTCTCCCAAGTGCATAAGCTTCTTCCACTGTCTTGTCTGCCTCAGCGAATGCTCCAAGATCTTCGATCTTGGCACTTGATCTTTCATCGTCTACATAAAGTGTGATCTTTTCCTGATGAATCTCCTTCATATGAGATTCAATCGCATCTTTTGCTTCTGATCTTGTCATTCCACCGATAGAAATTCCCTCACATGAAACCCCTTTTATGATCTTCCATCTTTTACTGCACTGCTCACCTTATGGTTTAGGTAAAAAGTTCCACCTGCTGCCAAAATAACGATCACTGCGACCGCAATGATAATTTTTTTCTTCATCGTCTCTTCCTTCTTCCTCTCCAAATTCATTCTTACATCATCAAATATCCTGCTACCATTGTTCCAACCATCACAATGATCAGAAGAATCGCAATAACGGATACAAAAAATCTTTTCTTTTTCATTTCTTCATCACTCCATAATTTAATATAATATGATCAATCTTCTTTGATGCTTCTCTCTGTGTCATCTGATCAATATCTAAGCACTCCCCTATCGCATGATATTTCATCAGATTCTCTAGATACTTCTTTTGTTTTGATGTAGCCGGACGTTCTTTCTTTACCTTAAATTGAAGCTGCTGTGGCTGAAAGATTTCCTCTTCTGTTGGAAATTCTTTCTTCATCTGCTCAAACACAACAGCTGTTGCCAATGCATCATCGTAAGCACGGTGTGCTGCCTGATTCACATAATGATAATGAGCACAGAGTGTCTCCAGCTTCTTATTTTCAAGTCCAGTTAATAACTTCCTTGCTACTTTTAACGTGTCAACTCCTGTTTTCTCAAACGGATACTTAAATGAAGCTGCTGCCATCTTCATAAACTTATAGTCAAACATGACGTTATGTCCAAGAACCGGAAGATCCCCGCTAAATTCCAAAAATTCCTCAACACCTTCTTTCAGTGGAATTCCCTTCCTTAACATATCCCTGCTGATTCCTGTTAAATTGATGATAAAATCACTGACTTCAATCTCTGGATGAATGATACAGTTATACTTCCACTGATCTTCCCATCTCTGATCTTAACAGCTCCAATTTCAATAATCTGATCTGAATCTAGGATAACCCCGTTGTCTCCAGATCAAATGCAACATAATCTTTCATCTGTCGTTACCTCTGAGAATTTATACTTATTTGTGCAAGCACAAACGCAATTTATACTTATTGACACTTACATCATATTATACACAAATCAACTTTTTGCCTCAACCCTGTTTTCTACTATATTTTTATGCTTTTTTATGTTACGATTAACCTAGATATAATTAGAAAACAAAGGAGGACGGCAAGATGATAAAGCTGATCGTTTCTGATCTTGACGGAACACTGCTTAACAGCAAACAACAAATCAGTGATCGTACACTCCGTGCGATCAAACAAATTCAAAGAAAGGGACTCCGTCTTTTGATCAATACGGAACAGAATTATTTTGATGCCAAAAAGATCCTCGATGCATACGCTATTTCTTGTGATATCGCATGTTTTGGCGGTTCCTGCATCTTTGATACTTCTGGGCACCAGCTGCATGCTTCTTATATTCCAACCAAACGTATCCCTGAGATGCTGCGGATCTTTGGTTCCTGTCGTACTTTTTATGAGATCCACAGTACCCGTGGATTATGTGTCTTAGGTTCCAAAGAAGGATATACAAATTATCTGTCTTCTGAAGTTGTTCCCGCTTTGAGAGCAGAATTTCCAAGTCAAACACTAGACCAAGAGTCTTATATCTGTGAACGACTTGAAAATGCTCATTTTTATGATAATGGACAACTTCTTCTTTCTGAGAATCCACAGATCATTAAAATCACAACGCAGTCCTTAGACCAGCAAAAACTTGAACAGCTTACAAACAGCCTTCATACACAGGTCCCACACTTTGCAGTATCCCATCAGAGTTCATATCGTCTCGATATCACAGCTGTAAATGCATTAAAAGGTGCAGCCGTTCATTTTTATACTGAGAAATATCAGATTTCACTGAAAGATACCATGGTGATCGGTGACAGTGAAAATGATTATTCTATGCTTGGACTTCCTTATATCGAAAGCATTGCCATGGGAAATGCAGATGATATCATTCAGGAGATCTGTCTCCATCACACAACAGATAACGATCACGACGGCGTTGCGATCGTGTTGGAACAGATTCTTTCCAGACAATGATCATTGAAATATATTTTTAAGCAATTTGGAATGTTTTATCTATTCCAATTGTGATACTATAAAGATTAGAAGAAATTACACCCAATACAGGAGGCTATCACATGATTAAATTAATTTCATCCGATATGGATGGTACTCTTCTTGACAGCTATCGTCAGATTACCCCGATCAATGTCGAAGCGATCAAAAGAGCTCAGGAAAATGGTATCAATTTTATTATCAACACAGGACGTGAATATCCAAATGCACGCGGTCTTGTGGAAGCAGCCGGATTAAAATGCGACTTAATCTGCAGTAATGGAGCTTGTGCTTTTGATAAAGATGGAAATCTTTTATTCGAGCATATTCTTGACAAAGAAACTGTCCGCACCATTTTTGATGCATTTAATAAATATGGAATGGAACCTGCATTGTTTACAACAGAAGGACGTATTTCTCTTCTTCCATTAGAAGAACGTGAAATATATACAAGAGATGTATTCATTCCTGCTATTCAGTCAATCACCCAGATATGAAATATACTTAGATGATTACCGCGAATTAGTCGATGATGTTATCTTTGTTGATGGTCAGGAGGCGTTATTAAACAGTGACCACCGCATCCTAAAGATCACATCAAACTCTCCAGATCATGAATCTTTAAAGAAATTACGTGTAGAACTCGAAAAGATTCCGGGACTTGCTGTTGTATCTACGGTTCCAACGGATATTGAGATTACTTCTATCAATGCTCAGAAGGGAAGCTCTTTACTAGATTATGCAAAAAAAAGATGGATTAAAACCAGAAGAGATCATCGCGATCGGTGACAGTGAAAATGATTATTCTATGTTATCTATCCCTGGTATTCATTCCGTTGCTATGGAGAATGCTTGTGATATGATCCGCAATATCTGTGTTTACCAGACACGTGCGAATACTCGTGATGGAATTGCTTATATTATTAATTGTATACTTGCAGATCGAGAGAATTTCAAGTTGTGATTTGTAAGTAGTGTTGATCATGTATGAGTATTTATTATAATTTCCTGTCTGCCGCTACAAAAATTGAAAACCGATGGCTTTGACTGTTATCAGTTTATACCATCGGTTGTTTCATATCCAGCTAACCCCTGAACAGTGATCCCCTTCACTTTTTCTTAATTTGTTAATGTAAACTCATATTTCATCTCTAATGTTACAAAAAGCTGCTGCATTACCTTATTTGCAATTTCACGAATATTTAAGTTCTCTATATAAGATAAAATAGCTTCTTGTTC
>ENA-OQJH01000579-OQJH01000579.1-human-gut-metagenome-genome-assembly--contig:-NODE-579-length-19311-cov-1.826001_pt1 | contig 19311 bp, 21 predicted proteins | sample MGYA00242597_ERZ504763 | MGnify/ENA primary metagenome ERZ504763 (study PRJEB26092, sample SAMD00036359) | human gut metagenome | host: Homo sapiens | study: EMG produced TPA metagenomics assembly of...
ATATTTTTTATTGGGCCTAACAATATATAATTGCTTATTAGCATATTATATAATATGTATAATCGTAATAGTACAAAATAGCAGTAAGTTATTGCTATTCAGAGTAAAAGTATCAGTTCACTCGTTGTTGTTAAAAAATAAACTTGACTACCCTAAAGGTGTAAGTGTAAGTGCTTTTTTGAATTTTATCAAGGGTGTTAGATATGTGTTAGATTATTAATTGAACCATTTTTGCAAACTACTGATTATAAGTAAAATAAAAATCAATGTATTAGATTTATTCTTTTGTCCTACAACTAAAAAGCTCTGCAATCTTTTTACTTTTGCATTCGAAAAAATAAAACAATAGATTATGAAGAAAATTGCTATTTTATTAGTTTTTACTTTGGGAACATTTATTGTAAATGCCCAATCAGTTGTAGAAGGAACAAAGTTTATGGACAATTGGTCTGTAGGAGTGAATGCAGGAGCAGTTACCCCTCTCACTCACGCCTCTTTCTTTAAAGGGATGCGTCCCGGTTTCGGAGTTGGAATATCCAAACAATTAACTCCTAGTTTTCGGTTTGGAATTTCAGGGAATGGGATATATCAATACAACTCCGAGTAAAACAGCTTTTGATGTTTTAGATGTCAGCCTGTTAAGTAAAATTAACTTAATAAATCTATTTGCAAGCTATCGGGGCAAACCTCGTTTGTTTGAGATAGAAGCTATTGCCGGAATGGGGTGGTTGCATTATTATGTAAATGGTAAAGGAGATGACAATTCATGGTCTACCCGTCTCGGATTGAATCTTAATTTCAACCTCGGTGAAACAAAAGCATGGACATTGGGAATTAAGCCCGCTATCGTATATGATATGCAAGGTGATTTTAATCAGGCAAAGAGTCGTTTCAATGCAAACAATGCAACATTTGAACTGACTGCCGGATTGACTTATCACTTCAAGATGAGTACTGGGAATCATTACTTTACTAAAGTAAAAGTCTACAATCAGAGCGAATTGATGATTTGAATGTTGCTATTAATGCACTTCGCGACAGGTGGGCAGTCGTGACAGAGAACTAAACAATGCTAACCAAAGAATTAGCGGTTTGCATAAAGAGTTGGAAGAATGTCGTACAAAGGTCGTTCCCATTGAAACAGTAGTCAAGACTGCCCGCGTTCCGGAATCTATCATTACTTTCAGACAAGGTCGCTCATCAGTGGATGCATCACAGCTACCGAATGTGGAACGTGTAGCCTCCTACATGAAGAAATATCCCGATTCAAAAGTCATTATTAAAGGGTACGCTTCTCCAGAAGGCAATGTTGAGATCAACGCAAAAATTGCTACCGCACGTGCAGAAGCTGTAAAAACAATCCTTGTTAATAAATACAAGATTAATACGTCTCGTATTACTGCCGAAGATCAGGGAGTAGGTGACATGTTTACCGAACCGGATTGGAACCGTGTAAGTGTATGTACTATCGAAGATTGATGTAATAAGAATATTTGGAGTTGTTGAAGGTAAATAAAAAAGGAAGCCCGAAATCTGAGGGCACTGAAAAAGTTCTTTTTCTCCGTTAGCTCCTCTTCTTATGAATTGGCTCCAAAGTTGCATGGCGTATGATAAATTTCATTTGCATGCAACTTTTCCTTATATTGGTAGTGAGTAATCGTCTATTGGTATACATGCACGCTGGCAACGACACTCTCAAAGGAGACTTTGAAAGAATGCAACTTCAGTCCGCTTTTCCCATCTGCTCCGACTACGGCTCGGAGGCTATCGTCCTTCTGATCTTTGACCAAAAGAACTTCTTGGTCTTTGATTTTTTTGCTCATATTACTATGTATTTAATGACGTCAGTAGCGGTTTACAGACAAAAGTAAACAAAAAAAAGTGAGTGCTAGAGATTGTAAATAAGTGAGTATTTGTAGCTTTGATATGATTAGGAGTAGCATATTGAAAGTTATAAATTTCATTTGCTGAATTACCATAAATGGGGAATGGTAAGTAAAAAAATCATCATTTTAAGGTATTGCAACCGAAAAAATATGTGACTAATTTTGCGTTATAAAATAAAGAATTATGTTCTGACCTATGCAAACAACGAAGGATTATATACGTAAGCTATTGCTGGAAACAGCGCAGAAAGCTTTTTTCGAAAAGGGCTTCAAGTCGGTGTCTATGCGTGAGATTTCTAAGTTGTCGGGCATTGGTCTGAGCAATATATACAATTACTATCCCTGTAAGGACGATTTACTGGTTGATGTGTTGCGTCCTCTTTTGGCTGCTATGTACAGGATGCTGGAAGATCACAACCGACCGGAGAATTTCTCCCTTGACATATTTATCTCAGATGAATATCATCGTGCATCTTTGCAGGAGCTTATGGGCATTATAACTCGTTACCGAAGTGAATTAAATTTGCTGTTTTTCTCTACGCAGCATTCTCGCCTCAAAGATTATTTGGAAGAGTGGATTGAGAAGAGTGCCACAATAGGGATGGAATATATGGAAAAGATGAGAAGACTCCATCCGGAACTACATACCGATATTTCTCCGTTCTTCATGCACTTCACCTGCTCTTGGTGGATTAATATGATGAAAGAGGTGGTGCAACATAAGGAACTTTCCTGCGAAGAGATAGAGTGTTCATCAGTGAGTATATTCGCTTTAGCACGGAGGATGGAAGAAACTCATGAATGTAAAGAATGAAAGATGAAGGCAGAACTATTGAAACATCCTGTCTGTCAAGAGATAACTAATCAAAACATCCGTTTCTCGTCTTGTCTGCAATGCAAGCCTTGCGGAAATGATTGTACGATTGTAAACAATCGAATCTCTTTTGTATTTGATTCCGAGACAATAGGCATCAGCTACCTTCTGCTCGACTCCACACCTATAGCCTGCATGGACAGATGCTGCAATCTTGTCAGGCAGCGTTTCGTTTGATGCAGGAGTTGGAACGCCGAGTCATTCCAGAAGAATCACTAAATAATAATCAGCATATGAGTATCATCAACATCATCAGCAACGACGAATTAACACTCGTACAAGGAGTCAACGGGCTTTTCTTCTGCGAGGAGTCATGGGTTACGCAAAGCAGGGCAGTCTCCCGTATCGGAAAGGTTTTGCCCAAAGAAATTATTGGGACGAAAGATCAAAGTACCAACATCGTACATCCGCAGACTGACCGAACTAAACTTAGTTGCCAAAAGCATGAAACGTCTTATTTCTAAATCTAACTGTTTCTCCTACCGAGCGAGCCGCCTGCAAAGAGCGGCTCGCTTTGCTTCTGAACAAAACAAACTTTTGTTCTCTTTTGACGCACTAACTTCCAATCCATCATAGCCATGTCTCAACCAGTACTTATAGCATTTTTCCTAACATCGTTTGCCGGTATATCCACAGGGATAGGCAGTGCGATTGCATTTTTTGCTAAGCGCACCAATACTTCATTCCTTTCTCTTTCATTGGGATTTTCAACAGCAGTAATGATTTATATGTCTTTCGCCAATCTGTTTGCCTCTTCTTTGCAGACTCTTGCCAATATACATGGCAAGGACGACGGAACTCTTCATTCCACACTTTCTTTTTTCGGGGGAATCGTATTGATTCTACTTATTGATAAGCTAATTCCTCACTACGAAAATCCACACGAAATGCATCGGGTGGAAGAAATGAGCTTAAAGGAAGAACGAAAGACTGAAATAAAGCCTCAATTATTACGCGTCGATGTAGTGACAGCTTGGTGCTGGCAATACACAATTTCCCGGAAGGTATGGTTACGTTTCTTGCAGCATTGAAGGATATAAACATTGCTATACCTATTGCCTGTGCCATCGCCATACATAATATACCCGAAGGCATTTCCGTCTCCGTTCCGATCTATTATGCTACAGGTAATCGTAAACGGGCCTTTTGGCTTTCATTTCTATCGGGATTGGCCGAGCCGGTAGGAGCCGTCATCGGCTATCTTATCTTGGCACCATTCCTCAATGACCATGTTTTCGGCGTTATTTTCGGGATGATTGCCGGTATCATGGTATTTATCTCGCTTGATGAGTTACTACCCGCTGCCGAAGAATACGGTAAGCACCATCATACTATCTATGGTTTGGTAGCAGGCATGGCGGTTATGGCACTCAACCTGCTGATGTTGTGTTAGCAAGACTAAGTAATATAAAAACATAAGTAAAAAAAAGAAAGAATATGAACACTTCTCACTCCTGCCGTTGTCACGTGCATGATGCCCACAAAGAGCATTCTTGTGTCCACGCACATTGTCACCATTATCATATGTAGCCCCAAAGTGGAAAGCTATTTCTCGTCACGCTGCTGAATGTGTTGAAATGAATGAACTTACCAATAACAAACGATATGAAAATAGAAAGAATCAATCGACTTGGCTTGCCGTCACAGATGGATGGTACAAAAACGATGGCTTGTACTAAGCTTGTTTATCCTCGTCTTCGCCATAGGATTTACAGGGTTAAGATATTTCAAGGTGAGTGCTTCGTGGGAAAACTACTTCCTCGAAGACGACCCGATGCTTGTCAAGACCAAAGAATTCAAGGATATATTCGGCAATGACAATTTTGCCGCCGTACTGACCCAATGCGACAATTCGTTTATGAAAGAGAACTTAGAGCTCATCCGCGAACTCACGAACGAAATGATGGATAGCATTTCATACGCCGACAAAATCACTTCGCTCACTGACATCGAATTTATGGTAGGGAATGAAGAAGGAATGACTATCGAGCAGATAGTGCCTGACCTTATTCCCACTGATGCGGCAAGTCTGGAAACGATACGTCGCAAAGCCTATATGAAGCCACATATTGCCGAGCGGCTTGTCTCCAAAGATGGTACGCTCTCGTGGATTATTCTCAAGTTGCGTACCTTTCCTAAAGATTCAGTGTGGAATAAAGGTAAGAATGCCGTTTCTCCTGAAGTGCTAACGGGGAATGAGCTGGAGCATATCATCACTAAAGACAAATACCAAAAGCTCCATCCCAAAGGCACAGGCTTGCCCTACGTTACCGCCATGAAGATGAAATGGATTGGCAAAGAGATGCCCCGTGTGATGGGCATTGCCGCACTCGTTTCCATTCTTATTTTGTTACTCATAACACGCTCCCTACGGGGCGTTGTCGTTCCACTTATCACGGCGGCAGGCTCAATTGTGATTGTGTATGGACTGTTGGGATATGTCGGCATGACGATAGACAGCGGTATGATGATGATACCTATGCTGTTGGCGTTTGCCGTCTCGATAGCCTATAACATACATATCTTTTCCTATTTCAAACGGCAATTCCTTCTACACGGAGAACGTCGACGAGCCGTAGAAGAGACCGTGGGTGAAATGGGCTGGCCTGTGTTGTTCAGTGCACTCACCACCTTTGCCGCCCTGCTGTCGTTTCTCGCTATTCCGATGCAGCCCATGCGGTTCATTGGTATCGCTACCTCCTCGTGCGTGATGCTGGCTTTCTTCATTGCCATTACACTGATGCCCGTGCTGTTGAGTTTTGGCAAGAACGGCAAACCTCATCCCAAAGTGCAGGAAACCGGCGGACGGTGGCTCGACCATCAACTGGGGCGTTTGGGAGAAAGCGTACTCCGGCATGGCACATTGATCCTATGGATTGCAGGGCTGCTTACCGCAGCACTCATTTATCAATTCACCAAGATAGAGACCGCCTTTGACATAGAACGCACCATGGGACGTAAAATAGCCTATGTAAACAATCTGCTGGAAGTAGGTGAAAGCGAACTGGATCCATCTACACCTACGACGTCATGATAGACCTGCCCGAAGACGGCTTGACAAAATCGCCGGCAATGCTTGTACGCTTAGACTCTCTGGCACAAAAGGCCGAAGGCTATAAGCTAACCAAGCGAACGACTACAGTGCTGAATATCCTAAAAGACCTGAATCAAACCCTGCACGAAGGAGATGCGGCTTATTATCGTATTCCGACGAATCCGGAAGAGGTGGCACAACTGCTGCTCCTTTACGAGAATGCAGGCGGTAGCGAAGCGGAATATTGGATCGATTACGACTATCGACGTTTGCGCCTGATGGTGGAGATCAGCAGTTTTGACTCCGGCGAGGTAGAACGAGAGTTGAACGATATTGCAGCCAATGCCGCCAGGCTCTTCCCCGAAGCTTCTGTCACTACAGTGGGTAGTATTCCGCAATTTACCGTGATGATGCAGTACGTGGCTCGCGGGCAGATGGTTTCATTTGCCATCTCTCTCCTTATTATCGGCATCCTAATGATGTTGGTCTTTGGCAGTGTACGCATCGGGCTTATCGGTTTGATACCCAATATCACTCCGGCTTTGGTGGTCGGCGGACTGATGGGATGGCTGGGCTACCCGTTGGATATGATGACCGCAACCATTATGCCGATGATCCTCGGTTTGGCTGTCGACGACACCATTCACTTCATCAACCACGGGCATTTGGAGTTCGACCGTCGAGGTAATTATCGGGATGCCATTCTCCGCTCGTTCCGTACGATCGGGACACCAATCATTCTGACCAGTGTCGTGATATGTGCGAACTTCGCTATTTACATGACTTCCGAAGGCCTCTCTTTTATACACATGGGTCTGCTCTCCGTAGCGGGTATCGTATCGGCACTCGTGGCCGACCTCTGCGTTACACCCGTGTTATTCCAAAAGTTCCGGTTATTCGGGAAAGAGATAGAAACCAATGAAACAATCAATTAATATGAATACATTAAAGAAACTTCAATTTTACATGGGCAAACGCAAGGTGCTTATGCCCATAGCCCTGACACTGTCGGGATTAAGCGGTCTGCTCTCGCTTATGCCGTTCATCTTCATTTGGCTTATCGTACGCTCGCTACTATTGACTGGCAGCGTTGCCTCAGGAATCCCTATCAACGTCTATGCATGGTGGCGGTAGGCACAGCCGTTGCCGGCTTGTCATTTACTTTGCCGGGCTGATGCTTTTGCACTTAGCGGCGTTCCGGGTAGAAACCAATATGCGACGTACGGCTATGAGAAAAATCATGCAGATGCCGCTTGGCTTCTTCGACCGGAATACCAGCGGACAGATGCGTAAGATTATTGATGAAAATGCTTCTGAAACCCACACGTTTGTCGCACATCTCTTGCCCGACCTGGCGGGGAGTTTTATAGCCCCGCTGTCGGTTATAATATTGATCTTCGTCTTCAACTGGCAACTTGGTCTGGCGTGCCTGATCCCCCTCACGGCGGCTGTCTTCATCATGACACGGATGAATACAACTGCTCAGAAGGCGTTCCAAAATGAATACCTCGGAGCACAAGAGCATATGAGCAGCGAAGCGGTGGAATACGTACGTGGTATTTCGGTGGTGAAAGTGTTCCAGCAAACGATATTCTCTTTCAAACGTTTTTACGACAGCATCATCGCCTACCGGGATTTAGTTACCAAATACACGCTGGGTTGGCAAAAGCCGATGTCACTCTACACGGTGGCCATCAATAGCTTTGCTTTCCTACTTGTCCCCGTAGTCATATTGCTTATCGGCAACAAAAGCGAAAACATTGCCCCCATCATCACCGATATGTTCCTGTATGTGCTGATTACTCCGGTGATAGCAACCAATGTGATGAAAGTGATGTATCTGCAACAAGATATGTTTCTGGCAGATCAAGCCATAAGCCGGGTGGAAAACCTGACGAGTAGCGAACCACTCCCAATAGCCGAAAATCCGGAGAAAATCACCGCTTGCGATGTGACATTCGAGAACGTTTCGTTTGCCTATCCCAATGCCGGTCAAAATGCCGTAGACGGTATCAGCTTCCACCTCCCGAAGGGAAGACTTTTGCCCTTGTGGGGCAATCGGGAGGAGGGAAGACCACCATTGCCCAACTCATTCCCCGCTTTTGGGACGTATCAGCAGGTAGTGTGACGATTGGCGGAATAAATGTGAAAAACATTGCCAAAGACAACCTGATGAACCACATCGCTTTCGTCTTCCAGAATACAAAACTCTTCAAGACCTCTTTGCTGGAGAACATCAAATACGGTAATCCGGCAGCGAGTGATGAAGCCGTGCAACGTGCCATAGACCTTTCCCAAAGTCGGGAGATCATCGACCGGCTACCCAACGGATTGAACACGAAGATAGGAGTAGATGGAACATTCCTTTCGGGAGGGGAACAGCAACGCATTGTCTTGGCCCGGGCCATCTTGAAAGATGCGCCGATTGTTGTCCTGGACGAAGCAACAGCTTTTGCCGACCCCGAAAACGAACACCTGATACAAAAAGCCCTGCACGAGCTGAGAAAAGGAAAGACAGTGTTGATGATCGCCCATCATCTGACTAGCGTACAGGATGCCGACAAGATACTGGTGATAGCACAAGGCAAGATTGCCGAAGAAGGCACACACAGCGAGTTGATAGCCCGAAACGGCATCTATAACAGCATGTGGAATGAATATCAACGAACCGTGACATGGACGGTATAAACCTCAGGAGACAACATTATGAATATTAGTAAATATTTTCAACACAGATTCACCTTATCGGAAGACGGGGCAAAGACCTTTATAAAAGGGGTTATAGCTTCTCTTTTTCTCAACCTGGCACTGATGCTGCCGGTAATCTTCATCTTTCTGTTCATCACCGATTACCTGCACCCTGTTATCCAAGCCGGGAACAGCACGACGCACGGGCTCTGGTACTACGTGCTGACGGCTCTCTGTTTTATGACGTACTCTTTGTGATTGCGATGATACAGTACAAGAGCACCTACACGAAAATCTATACCGAGAGTGCCAACCGTCGTATTGGCATTGCCGAGAAGCTGCGTAAATTGCCTTTGGCTTTCTTCGGAGAAAAGATCTTTCGGTATCTCACCGCTACGATGATGGAGGATTGTAACATGTTGGAAACCCTCTTCTCTCACACAGTTCCACAACTCTTCGCCTCTGTCATCAGCATTATCTTGATTGCCACCGGGATGTTCTTCTACAACTGGCAACTGGCCCTTGCTCTCTTTGGGGTCGTACCGGTAGCGACAACGGTCATCTTCTTAGGAAAAAAGGCTTATGGATAAAGCTAATAAGGAGTACTATCACGTAGAGCGTGATACGACCGAGCAGATACAGGAAGGGCTTGAAGCGGCGCAGGAGATTAAATCGTACAACGGAGAGGCAGCCTATTGCGACCGTTTAGACAAACAGCTCGAGATATATGAAGCCACTCTGCAGCGAGGCGAATTTCTCGGAGCGGGGCTTGTGGGCAGTGCACAGTCTATCCTGAAACTTGGTTTGGCAAGCGTTATCATTGCGGGAGCTTATTTACTTGGTTTGGGCAGCATCGACATGTTCACTTACTTGGTCTTCCTGCTCGTTGTAGCCAGCATCTACAACCCCATCATGGACGTGTTCAACCATATGGCGACACTGATACTACTCGATGTGCGTATCGACCGCATACGTGAGATGAACGACATGCCCGCACAGCAAGGCGATGAGGATTGCACGGTAGAGGGTTACGACATCTGTTTTGACAAGGTCGATTTTGCTTACGAGACAAGCAAGCAGGTGCTGCGCAACGTCTCTTTCACTGCCAAGCAAGGCAAAGTAACGGCACTTGTGGGACCTTCGGGGGGAGGCAAAAGCACTTCGGCAAAATTAGCTGCCCGCTTTTGGGATATTCATGGCGGAAAGATCACACTTGGCGGACGGGACATCTCAAAAATAGATCCCGAAATGCTCTTGAAAAACTATGCCGTAGTCTTTCAGGACGTGTTGCTTTTCAACGCTTCCGTCATGGACAACATCAAAATCGGGAAGAAAGACGCTACCGAGGAAGAGGTGAAAGCGGTAGCACGTCTTGCCCGTTGCGATGAGTTCATCGCCCGGCTGCCCAACGGTTACGACACCTTGATAGGCGAAAACGGAGAATCGCTATCGGGAGGCGAACGCCAACGCATATCCATTGCCCGTGCGCTTCTCAAAGATGCTCCTGTCATCCTCTTGGACGAAGCAACGGCAAGTCTGGACGTAGAGAACGAAACGTTGATACAGGCCGGTATATCGGAGTTGATCAAGAACAAGACCGTCGTCATCATCGCACACCGTATGCGCACCGTTGCCAACGCTCATCATATCGTGGTGCTGAAAGACGGAACCGTCGCAGAACAAGGAGCACCCGACGAACTGCTTGCCCGAAACGGCGAATTTGCCGCATGGTAGCACGGCAGAAGGAGACCGGAATATAAATCGAATCAATCAGAATCAATTATAAAGAAAAAGGACAAATGAAGAGATCAATCGCAGTAGTAGCCATGCTTGTGGTGGGGTTCGCTGCCACAACATGCGCACAAACGGGCAGAGAGATTGCCCAAAAGGTAAAAGACCGTCCCGACGGCGATACCCGTCGGTCTGAAATGGTTATGACGTTAATCAACAAACGCGGAGCGTGCGCGAACGCAAGCTCATTTCCTACTCCATCGATGTGGGCAAAGAAAAGAAAGACCGCAAGAGCATCATGTTCTTCCAATATCCCGGCGATGTAAAGGGGACGGGCTTCTTGACGTGGGATTATGATGAGCTAAACAAGGACGATGACAAATGGCTCTATCTGCCCGCCATAAAGAAACGCGCCGTATCAGCGGTTCGTCTGCCAAGCAAGACTACTTTATGGGTAGCGACTTTACCTACGACGACATGGGCAGCCGCAACGTGGACGAGGATACGCACACGCTCCTGGGCGAAGAAACCGTCGACGGACAGAAGTGCTGGAAACTGGAATCCTTGCCTAAGGACAAGCGTGATATTTACTCCAGGAAAACGGCCCTGATACGTCAGGACTGTCTGATACCTGTCAGGGTGGAATATTACGACAAGATGGGCAAGCTGCACCGTCGTCTCGAGATGTCGGATATTGCCAAGGTAGAGGGCTTCTGGGTAGCCCGGAAGATGCACATGACCAACGTGCAAACCGAGCATCAGACGGTTCTCGAAATCAAGAATCCGACGTACAACATTCCCATGGAGGAGAGCAAGTTTAACGTGACCACGTTAGAGAAAGGCAGGTTCTGATGAAAGCGTTCAATCGTCTTTCCGCGGGGCTTTGCCTCTCGGTCTTTCTGTTTTGCCCCGTGCATGGAGTTTGGGGACAAGGAGCGGGCGAATCGTCGTGGCAGCTCAAAGGCCTTGTCGACACCTACCACGCCTTCCGCTCCGAAAAGCCGAACGATTGGATGTCTTCCCGTACCCGACTCAGGGCGAGGTCGGCAAAAACTTCGCAGGCTCTTCGCTCTTCGTCTCGTTCAACGCTACCTACAACGCCTTGCTGAAAGAGCGCACCGGCTTTGAACTGCGGGAAGCATACCTTGACCATCGGCAGGAGCACTGGGGCTTTCGTCTCGGGCGACAACTTGTCATCTGGGTGCGGCCGACGGCGTACGTATCACCGACCTCGTCTCACCCATGGATATGACCGAGTTCTTGGCGCAAGACTACGACGACATCCGCATGCCCGTCAATGCCCTGCGGTTCTTCGTCTTCAACGACAAGATAAAGCTCGAACTGCTTGCCGTTCCCACTTTCGAAGGATACAAGCTGCCCACCGATGCCGCCAATCCGTGGAGCGTGTTGCCTAAAGAAACACCCCGGTCCCTTGTCTGGGACGCGGAGGGAAGCCGCCCCGAGCTACGCCTCTCCAACGTAGAATACGGGGGCAGGCTCTCTTTCGCCTGCCGGGGGTAGACTTCTCGCTTGCCGCGCTGCATACGTGGAACAAGATGCCCGTCATCGAGTACAAACCATCGGGCTCCCAACTTACGGTTTCGCCCCGATACTACCGCATGGGATTCGTCGGAGGTGATGTCTCAAAGCCCTTGGGACAGTTCGTGCTGCGCGGCGAAGCGGCCTTCAACCTCGGGAAGCATTTCAGCTACATACAGCAAGCCGCCTCCACCCCTCAAAAGGATTCAACACCATCAATTGGTTGGTGGGGGCCGACTGGTATGCCCCTCATGAATGGACAGTGATGGCTCAGTTCTCTTCCGAGAGTATTTCAAGTACGAAAGCTACGTCGCACAGCCCCGCCATAATTCGCTCCTTACGCTCTGCGTGTCGAAGAAGTTACTGGACAGCAACTTACAGCTTTCCGACTTCACCTATTTCGACCTCAACCACAAGGCTGGTTCAGCCGTTTCACGGCTGACTATGCCCTGAACGACCACATCCACCTCTTGGCAGGCTACGACTGGTTCGGAGGAAGCGAGGGTATGTTCGGCCCGTATAAGCACAATTCGGAAGTATGGGCAAAGGCTAAATACTGCTTTTGAGATCCACACCATTTTAATAACCATAAACAAAATTTGAAAAGATTATGAAGAAGACATACGACAGCAGTTAAAGAGAATGCGGACTTAAGCAATCGGAATCGTTTAAGTTAAACGGTGAAAGACGTTCCAATGGAGCGATCAAAGCCGTTTACTGAAGCTGTTTAAGTAGAACAGCAAAATTATTCAAAGTATAACCATCAAAAACATCAAAAGTCATGTTACTATACAACGTAAAAAAAGAAGAGATGCGCATCGGTAAACACAAGGGCAAAACCATGTATTACGCCTCTCCCATTGCACAAGACAAGATTACCACCAAGCAGCTAGAGGATCGGATTGTCAATGCCACAGCCCTGAGCCGTGCCGACGTGCGGTCAGCCATCACCGCCTTGGCGAAAATCGTACGTGAAGAGATGCTCAGCGGCAGAACCGTTGACCTGGCCAACCTCGGGTCATTTAAGGTTGTATCCAACGGGAAACGCGTGGAAACGGAAAAAGCCGTTACCGCCGAAACTCTCAAAACACCACGCATTCAGTTTTTCCCAAACTCGAAATGCGCAATCAGGCAAAACGTACAGCATGTGGTGATACGTGAAAGCGAGGCCGGATCGGCTAAACCGAGTCCGAATCCCGGAGATTTGCCCGAAGCACCCGATTCTGCTCTTTAATATTCATAACAAGAAACAATGAAGCAGCAAGTATTATTTTTCTTTTTCACGCTGATGCTCACAGGTATCAGCGTGTCCGCCCAAACAGGTGGAGGACGGATTGCAGCGTGGTCATCGACAATGCAGGCGAAGAACCACTGCCCGGCGCAACCATCTTCATCGAAGAGCTGAAAAAGGGCATTGTGACAGACGGGCATGGCGAGTTCTTACTTTCCGATGTTCCCGCAGCCACTTATACGCTTACTGTAAGGTTTATAGGCTACCACACGCAAACCCGCAAGCTCACGGTGGGTAAAGAGAGAGGGAAAAAATCATCATCCGCCTGAAAGCCGAAGCAAAATCGTTGGACGAGGTGGTAGTGATGGGTAAGAGCGAAGCCCGTAAGTTACGGGAGCAGGCCATGCCCATATCCGTTATCAGCATGAACCAGATACAAGGAACGGTTAACAATGTACAAGACATTCTGGCAAAAACTGCCGGAATCACCGTGCGTGCCACGGGTGGAACGGGCAGTACCTCTCGCATATCGGTGCGCGGACTGGAAGGCAAACGCATCGGGCTTTTCATTGACGGGAATCCGATGAACGACAATTCCGATTTTATCGACATCAATGATATTCCGGTCGAAATGATCGACCGCATCGAGATATACAAAGGAGTTGTCCCTGCCAAGTTCGGAGGTTCTGCCGTAGGTGGTGCGGTCAATATTGTCATCAAAGAGTATCCGCCTAAATATTTGGACGTGAACTATTCTTACGGCAGTTTCAATACGCACAATGCATCCGTTGTGAGCAAGATGAACATTGCCCCAAAAGGAATCGAGTTCGGGCTGGGAGGTTTTTATACCTATGCGACAACGACTACAAGATGAAGTCTCCTTTTCAAGAGGGGCTTACTATAACCCGCGATCACGACAAGTTTAAAAAAACAGTCATCGGCGGTAGCTTTAAGGCACGGAAGTGGTGGTTTGACTTGGTGGAGTTTGAACCCGTTTTCATACATACTTACAAAGATATACAGGGGATAGAATCGAACATCCGGCATGCACACAGCCATTCCAACGCCTTTATTTTCGCCAATAAGATGGAGAAAGAAAACTTCCTCTTAGACGGCCTGGACTTGGACTGGCAGCTGGGGTATATCTATACCGACTATCATTGCCGATACCGCCTCGCACCGCACACATTGGGATGGAACGCATTATCCGGCAGTTTCCGAATTCGGCGGCGAAATCGGCAAATGGGCTTCATTATTGACGAATGAAAAGCATCAATTGCAGCACAAATTGAATCTCAACTATCTTGTCAATGAGAACCATTCGGTAAACTTCAACTCTTTGCTGAAATACGCTCATGCCAACCCTCGTGATGGATGAAGGACAAGGTCATAGGTTATCGTACCGACTTTCCAAGCAATATGTTCAGTTGGGTGGCAGGCTTGAATTACGACTATCGCACCTCGAACGATAAGTTCCTTAACTCTTTCAACGTCAAGTATTACTACTACTCGATGAAAACGCGGATGGCAAGTGTCCTGGTAAAGACAGCAGAGGATATAGACACACACAAGAATGATTTCGGCATCAGCAATGCACTTCGCTACCGCATCACACCCAGTCTGATGGCAAAAGCTTCGTTCGGATATGATGTAAGGCTTCCATCGGAAGAGGAACTGTTGGGTGATGGATACGTGATAGCTCCTGCCGGCAATCTCACTCCCGAACGCAATATAAGTGTCAACATAGGAATGTTATTCGATTTAACTGGAAAAGCCTCCTCTAACTTACAGATTGAACTGAACGGATACTATATGCATCTCAAAGACATGATTCGCTTTACGGGCGGATTCTTGCAGTCGCAGTATCAGAACTTCGGCGAGATGCGGACTCTTGGTATGGAAGCAGAGGTGAAAGCCGACATGACACGGTGCTCTATGGCTATGTGAACGCCACTTACCAAGATCTGCGAGATGTGCGTAAGTATGAACAAAATACAACTGTTGCCAACCCTACCAAAGGTAGCCGTATGCCCAATATACCCTATCTGATGGCAAACGCAGGATTGGAGTTTCACAAAGAAAATCTGTTCGGAGGCAGCGGGATGAATACGCGCATATTCACCGATGCTTCATTTGTGGAAGAATATCTGTACGACTTCGAACAAAGCCAATTCCAGCAGCATCGCATACCTCGAGCCCTCTCGTGCAATATAGGCTTTGAGCAAAGCTTTGGCAATGGGCGCTACTTCATTATGGGAAAAATAAACAACCTGACCGATACAAAAATGATCAGCGAGTTTAACCGTCCTTTACCCGGACGTAGCTTCACTATCAGATTCAGATACGTATTTAAGTAACAAATTAACAATCATTAAACAAAAAAAGAAATGAAAAAGAATGTATTTTTTGTAGCAGCGATATTCGCTGCATTGTGCCTTAACTCATGTGACAAGAATGATCCGGACAATCCTATTGCAGGAGGTTCGGGAAAGATTCTCCTAACAACAGCCCTACCCAATGCAACAGGTATGATGGAACGGTTATATGCAACTCATTGATGAGCCTGTATTAGGCAAGACGATGGCTACCAATAACAACAATGGTATAAATGTTCCCTTTGGCAGTTCTTATCCTATGATAATAGGTCAGGAAGTCTATGTCTTCCCAAGCTATCATTTGACAATGGACAAAAACGAACTGATTAAATACCGTCGCACGAATGGAATTTTACAAAGAGAGGGAAGCTTGCAATTGCCTGCCAATAACAGTGCCAACAATCTTGTCAAACTATCTTCCACAAAAGCCTATCTATCGCTTGCCGGACTAGGACTGATTTACATATTTAATCCCGAAACGATGCAGAAGACAGGAGAGATCAACCTGACCTCTTTGGGTATTCAAGATAATAATCCGGACATCGGAATCATGATTGAGCGTGACGGATATGTGTTTGCTGGTCTAAGCCAGATGGTGGGAGGTTGGACAAGCCCTGAGAATTACAAACAAGCAGATGTAGCCGTCATTGACACCAAGACGGACAAGTTGGTCAAGATGATTTCAGAGAAAACCAGTGGTTTTTCTCAAGCCACACGTCCGATCGACCCCAAGTCTTTATTCATGGATGAAAAAGGCGATATATACATTTCTTGTCTCGGGAACTTCGGAATGGTGGCAGGTCATAAGGCCGGCATACTTCGGATTAAGAAAGGAGAAACAGACTTTGATCCAACATACCATTGGACGATAACCGGAGCTTCTATCGAAGGAGAAGAGAAAGTAGCTGGTTTTGCCGCTTCAATTTGTTATGCAGCCAATGGCAAAGCCTACGGATACATTGATATTCCCGGTTATTACAAACCAGGAGAAACGGGACATGGCGCTATAGCGAGCCGAGCTGTAGTCTTTGATTTATACAATCAGAAGATGAAGAAAATAGAAGGATTGGATTTGTCCAATGGCTATGGCGTGTTAGTGTCTAAATATAAAGACGGTTTGGCAATCGCCAATGCTTCAACGACAACAAAAGGCATCTATTATCTCAATCCTCAGACAGATAAGATTAATCCTATTCCTATGATAACCACCATAGGAAATCCCATGGCTATAGAGTGGTTCGGCAACTAAACTTATAACGCGAGTTCGGGATAGCCTCCTTCCAAAAATAAAGAGGGTGTCCGACTGATGAAGTGACCCCAAAAATTTGGACTGGTTAAACACTATCCAGTTATAGAAAGAGTTCGGTATTGTACTGGACTCTTTCCTTTTAACCGGGACTTAATTCTTTTATTATTATAATAATCTATATATCCTTCCAAAGCCTTTGTGAAGTCTTCCGGAGACTCGAACTTTCAGCGTATAGAAGTTCAGATTTCATAATTCGAGGATGTAAATTAAACTGTGTCAGCAAGGAATAAAGTATTAACTTTGCTAACACAGTTTTTTATGAAAGAAGAATTTGATTTCGAGAGTATCAAGAACAAGGCCATTGAACAGCTGAAAGCCGGCAAGCCTTTGTTGGGTAAGGACGGCGCCTTTGCCCCACTATTGGAAAGTATATTGAATGCAGCCCTGGAAGGAGAGATGGATGCACATTTGACAGAAGAAGAACGCCAGATGGGTAACCGTCGTAACGGAAAGATGCAAAAGCAGGTTCAGACTCCCTTGGGCGAAGTAACCGTTTCCACTCCCCGTGACCGTAATTCGAGTTTTGATCCCCAGTTTATCAAGAAGCGTGAGACTATTCTGGCAGAAGGTGTTGCTGACCGTATAATTGGCTTGTATGCAATGGGAAACAGCACAAGGGAAATCAGTGACTGGATGGAAGAAAATCTTGGGAATCGTGTTTCGGCCGACACAATCAGTTCCATCACAGACCGTGTACTTCCGGAGATAAAAGCATGGAAATCACGGATGCTTGATTCTGTTTATCCTATAGTCTGGATGGATGCCATTCATTACAAAGTAACGGATGAACGTGGCTGCGCGGTAACCCGTGCAATCTATAATGTACTGAGCATTGACAGGGAGGGACACAAGGAGTTACTTGGAATGTATATATCAAGGAATGAGGGAGCAAACTTCTGGCTCAGCGTGTTGACAGACCTTCAGAACCGTGGAGTTGAGGATATTCTCATTGCCTGTATAGACGGTCTGAAGGGGTTTCCTGAAGCCATTCAAAGCGTTTATCCTAATACAGCCGTACAGCTTTGTGTAGTACATCAGATACGTAACTCCATCAAGTATGTAGGATCCAAGAATCAGAAGGAGTTCTTAAGGGATTTGAAATGTGTCTATCAGGCAGTCAATAAGGAATCCGCAGAAAATGAGCTCCTCAAGCTGGATGAAAAATGGGGTGAACAGTATCCTGTCGTTATCAGATCCTGGCAGGACAACTGGGATAAGCTGTCCGAATACTTCCAGTATACTCCGGTCATCCGTAAGCTTATCTATACCACAAATACCGTTGAGGGGTATCACCGTCAGATCCGCAAGGTAACAAAAAACAAGGGCGTGTTCCCATCGGATACAGCCCTTGAGAAACTTGTTTATCTTGCATACCGCAATATACGTAAGAAATGGACCATGCCACTGGCCAATTGGGCTACCATCTCGCAACAACTGGCTATAAAGTTTGGAAACCGGTTTAAATTATTGTAATTTTACGCTCGTCGGGACGGGTGGTCCCGCCCCTTGGCGCGGGCCGTTCCCCGACCGATGAGTTTTCTAGAGATAAATAATGCGTGACACAGTTTATTTTACACTACCCATAATTCTGAAAAAAATTCTCCATCATAGAGTTGTCCAGACAGTTTCCCTTTCTCGACATACTTTGAATTATATGATGCTCTTCAAGCCTTTTCCGATATCCGAAGTGTTGGTATTGCTAACCTTGATCAGAATGAAGTACGAGTCCGTCAAGGTTATCACACTTATCAAATGCTTTATCGAGCATGTCATATACTTGTTCAAGATGAAGTGCACCCTCTTACATTTTATTTTTTAGGAATATCCCCAAATAACTTGATGTCTGCTTTAACGATAGAACCTGTTAGGTGTTTGCAGCGGACATCACCATAACCCATTGCCATTACCACTACTTCTTGCAGTTGTTGTGAGCCCTCTCTTAAGTTGATGAAAAACTTCCGCTAATTGTTTACCGGAACTTCTTGTGTTTGATAACCAATGAATGAAATGACCAAGGTTTCTTCGGAAGATACATTGGCTAATGCAGTCGGTGATACAACCGTTGCTGGTACCTTTTACGAAGACTGACGCACCGGTAACCAGACCGAAATCATCATTCACGGTACCGGAAATGCTTAGCTAGAAATAGCTTGTGAGCTGATTCTATTTTAAAATATAAATGTTAGTTTTATGTTAGATAATTCCGGATACTTTAATCTTAAGAATTTGATTATAATACATATATAAATTTATTTGTTAGATTTAAAGTTTTTTTATAACTGTAAATACAGATTTAGCCTTATATTTACAATATGATATTATTGATTTTATCTAGTAAAAAAAAGCTTTTGCATTATAAGGACATTCAATTCTTCTTCCAGAATTGTAGTATATGTTTTATAATCATACCAATAAGATAAAAAAGATAATGGTCAAAATAAAGCTCTCAAAACAAAATACTTGTTGTTCAATTATCTTATAATAGTAAAAATGAATTTGTTGATTCCGCAAAAGAGTTTGTATCAGATGTTGAGGTTTCAACAATATTAAATATTACTTTTATTTATAGTAACTAATTTGCATTAATATGAGAAAGGTATTTATTCTTTTGTTTATTTCTTTAGCATTGTTATCCTGTCAAAAA
>ENA-OQJH01000580-OQJH01000580.1-human-gut-metagenome-genome-assembly--contig:-NODE-580-length-19287-cov-7.276044_pt1 | contig 19287 bp, 27 predicted proteins | sample MGYA00242597_ERZ504763 | MGnify/ENA primary metagenome ERZ504763 (study PRJEB26092, sample SAMD00036359) | human gut metagenome | host: Homo sapiens | study: EMG produced TPA metagenomics assembly of...
TGTTCTTCCAGATTTCAGATGGAACCTTCTTCCCTTACTTGCCAGCGGTGAAAGAAGCAGTTCCTGCGCCTGCTCCCGGTTGAGTACATCTGCCCCCGGATGGGCTTCCCCTGTCACGGTCACAGTTCCATCTTTTACCGTCACGGTCACCGGCTGTCCCTCCAGTACAGCAGACCACGTTCCATCGCTGATGCCATCGTCTCTGCTTTCATGGTCAGCATTGCCTCGATGACGTCTGCAAATTGGAAAATACGGTACATCGCGGAACCGCAGCGCTCTTTTGTGAAGCTTTCGCAGACTTCCGATAACGCTGCTGCTTTTCCGGTCTCATACACCGGAATGGAAATGAAAAGAGAGTCAAGCGCATTTTCTTTTAAATAAGCGGCAAGTGCAGGAACGAAATCCTGTTCCTCCAACACTTCTGCTTCCACAACCTGGTTTCCGCCGCAAAGTGCCAGATATCCGATCCGCTCACCGTTTTTCCAGATTGCAATTGCCTGCTCGCCGAACGTTTTCAGGCAGGCTTTCACATCCTCTCTTACCACGTAAAGCGGTTTTTCCTCATTCAGCTTCTTTGCAAAGGCTGCCGCCTCTTCGTCCGCTTCGCCGTTTTCCGGAAACAGCGGCGCAAAGGTGTAAGCGGAGAGTTCCCCGTTTTTCCAGGTATGGCGCACATTTGCCACATCCAGGTAAAACGTGTATTTTTCACTTCCCGGCGTAAAGCCAAAGTAGGCATACCGCTGTCTCTGGCCGTCCAGTGCCAGAAGATCACACGTTCCTTCCAGATCCGTAATCCAGTCGCCAAGAAGACGCTTCATGTGGCCTTCGCCCCTTGCCTTTGGATGCACGGAAACGCTTCCCACATATCCTGCGCGGAGCAGCTTACCCCCTGCTGCCATTTGCTGCGGAAGCACCGCAATCTCGGCCCGGAGTCTGCCGTTTTCCGCAACAGCGACGCGGTGGATCCGTGCCATTTCCGGTCCTGCCTGATAAACCCTTGGAATTAACTGCTCAAAGTCGTGCGGACGGTGTGCCGTGCTGAACACGTAGTTTGCAAGTTCGATGCAGTCCTCCCACTCTTCCGGCTTTGCAAGTCTGTACTCTGTCATAATGTAAAAACCTCCTGATCCTAAAAACCCTTTTGTTTTTGCTCTTCTTTTTCTCTATCCTAACGGATTTTTGTCCTTTTGTCACGAAAATTCCGAACAAATTGCAACATTTTTGCTATATCTGGTAAAAAAAAGGAAACGCGCCCGGAAATTTTCATTCCAGGCGCGTTTCCCTTTTCTCAATGTTTCCTGTTTTACTGGATTCCTTTTACGGTGTAATCCTGTGCCTCTACAGCTGTTTTCAGCACATCGTCTGATACCGGAGCTGTCAGTGTTACAACGGCTGTTCCTTTTTCATGGCTTACTTCTGCGGATGCAACACCCTCGATTGCCTCAAGTGTTTTCTTCACTCTTGCCTCACAGTGGCCACACATCATGCCCTCGATTGTCATGGTTTTTACCATTCCCTGTTCTGTTGTCATGTTCAGATCCTCCTTTGAAATTTCGTTTTTGATTCTTTTATCTTTTGACGCGTCGTGCATCCGAAACAGATTCAGACGCAGGGCGTTTGTCACAACGCAGAAGCTCGAAAGGCTCATCGCCGCCGCACCGAACATCGGGTTCAGCTTCCAGCCGAACAGCGGGATCCATACGCCCGCAGCCAGCGGAATACCGATGATATTGTAAATGAAGGCCCAGAACAAATTCTCGTGAATGTTCCTGAGGGTCGCACGGCTTAAGCGGATCGCTGCCGGTACATCGGAGAGGCGGCTCTTCATCAGGACAACGTCTGCCGCATCGATCGCGATATCGGTTCCTGCTCCGATGGCAATACCGATATCCGCACTGGTCAGAGCCGGTGCATCGTTGATGCCGTCTCCTACCATCGCTACTTTTCCTTTTTCTTTCAGGCGGCTGATGACCGCTTCTTTTCCATCCGGCAGAACGCCTGCGATACTTCGTCCACACCCGCCTGTGCGCCGATGGCACGCGCGGTGCGCTCATTGTCTCCGGTCAGCATCACGACACGGATTCCCATATTCTGCAGCTCTTTCACCGCACGCGGCTGTCCTCTTTGATGACATCCGCAACCGCGATCATACCGAGCATCTTCCATCTTCACTGAAGAACAGCGGTGTCTTTCCTTCTTCGGAAAGTTTTGCTGCCCGCTCTTCCATCTGTTTCGCGAGAACCGCTTTTTCGTAATCAGTGCGCGGTTGCCTCCGCAGAGCTCTTTTCCGTTCCGTTTTGCCACAAGGCCGTTTCCAGGAAGCGCAGAGAAATCACTGACTTCTTCGCGGGCCAGGCCTTTTTCCTCTGCAAGTGCAAGAATCGCACGGGCCAGCGGATGCTCACTTTTCTGCTCCAGTGCAAAGGCACCTTTTAAAAGCTCCTCCTCACTTACACCGTCCGCCGGGACAAGATCGGTTACCTGCGGCTCTCCGCTTGTGATGGTTCCAGTCTTATCGAGTGCAACGATCTGTGTTTTTCCTGTCTCCTCGAGAGAAACTGCGGTTTTGAACATCGTTCCGTGTTTTGCTCCCATTCCGTTTCCGACCATGATCGCAACCGGTGTTGCAAGGCCGAGCGCACACGGGCAGCTGATAACGAGAACGGAAATACCTCTTGCAAGAGCAAAGCCGACGCTCTCTCCTGCAAACAGCCAGATCACAATCGTAGCAAGTGCAATGCAGATAACGGCCGGCACAAAAACACCGGAAACTTTATCGGCCACTTTGGCGATCGGCGCTTTTGTCGCTGCCGCATCGCTGACCATCTGAATGATCTGGGAGAGTGTTGTGTCTTCTCCGACTCTCGTCGCCTCACAGGTCAGGAAACCGGACTGGTTTAAGGTCGCCGCCGATACGCGGTCGCCGGCCTCTTTATCCACCGGAATACTCTCGCCAGTCAGCGCGGATTCGTTGACGGCACTCGTTCCATCCAGGACAACGCCGTCCACCGGAATATTTTCGCCCGGGCGGACGATGAAATGATCGCCCTTTTTCACCTGATCAATGCCGACTTCCACTTCTTTTCCGTCTCTTAAGAGAACGGCGGTCTTCGGAGCCAGCTTCATCAGACTCTTTAACGCATCGGTCGTTTTTCCTTTGGAAATCGACTCCAGCATTTTTCCGACGGTAATCAGGGTCAGAATCATGGCTGCGGACTCGAAGTAAAATTCATGCATATAGCTCATGACTGCATCCATGTCCCCCTGTACCTGCGCTCCCGTCATGGCAAACAGGGCGTAGACGCTGTATACAAACGATGCGGTAGAACCAAGCGCTACCAGTGTGTCCATGTTCGGTGCTTTATGCCAGAGACTCTTGAAACCGCTGATAAAGAATTTCTGGTTGATGACCATGACCGCAATGGTAAGCAGGAGCTGTACCAGTCCCATTGCGATGTGATTTCCTTCAAAGAATTTCGGCAGCGGCCATCCCCACATCATATGGCCCATGGAGAAATACATGAGCGGAATCAAAAGAAGAACGGAGCTCAACAGACGGCGTTTCATGACCGGTGTTTCCTTGTCTTTCAGCATCTCTTCGTATTCTGCTGTGGAAGCCGACTGTGATGTGCTTCCCTTCTCGCCTTTTTTCGACGCACCGTAGCCTGCATTTTCCACGGCGGCAATAATCTCTGCCGGGGAGGCCGTTCCCTCCACGCCCATGGAATTTGTCAGAAGGCTGACTGCGCAGGATGTGACACCGGTACCTTTGACACGGCTTTTTCGACACGGGTCTGGCAGGCGGCGCAGCTCATGCCGGTTACATTGTACTGTTCCATCGTATGTCTTCCTTTCTGTAGTTTTGAATTTTCTTTTTTATATACCCCAATAGGTATCTTATTTTCTTCTACACTATATACCCTGTCCGGGTATTTTGCAAGTGTTTTTTCAAAAAAATTTCCACTTCTCTTCTGCCATCCCCCGCACAATCCGGCCGACCATCCTCAGAAATCCCTTGACAACCCGGCGCATGTATTTTATATTGAAGCATCATGGATGATTTTTTCTTCTTCATCCTTCGGAGGTTTTTATGATTACATATGATTATTATCGCATTTTTTACTTCGTAGCACAATATCACAGCTTTACAAAAGCCGCGGAAATTCTGAAAAACAACCAGCCCAACATCACACGGTGCATGAACAATCTGGAAAGTGAGCTTGGCTGCAAACTTTTTATCCGTTCCCACCAGGGTGTCACACTGACAGCGGAGGGCGAAAAGGTGTATGAGCGTGTGGCCGTTGCCTACGAACAGCTCCGCACGGTTGAGGAGGAGCTGGCTCTTGAGCGGTCTCTTGAGAGCGGCCTTATCACAATCGGTGCGAGCGAGACGGCACTTCGTCTGATGCTGCTCTCCCGCCTGGAGCACTTCCACACCCGCTATCCGCACGTCCGCCTGCGCATCTCCAACCACTCGACGCCGCAGGCCATCCAGGCGCTCGAAAACGGTCTGGTCGACTTCGCAGTCGTCACAAGCCCGGTGGAAATCCGCAAACCGCTGCACAAGATCCCGATTTCCCATTCCAGGAAATTCTGATCGGCGGATCGAAATATGCATCCCTTTCCGCAGAGCCGCATCATCTCGGCGAATTGTCAGAATATCCTTTTATCTCGCTTGCCAAAGACACCGGCACGCGGGAGCTGTACGCCGAGTACTTTCTGAATCACAACCTCGCCTTCCACCCCGATATGGAGGCGGCGACGACGGATCAGATTCTTCCTATGGTCGAGTATAACCTCGGCATCGGATTTTATCCGGAGGAGCTGGCACGCGATGCCTTAAAGAGCCGTACCGTCTGTCGGATTCCGCTCATCGAGGAGGCCCCCAAACGTGAAATCTGTCTTATCATCAACCCGCGGCAGCACCAGAACGCGGCGGCAAAAGAGCTGATCGAGGAGCTTCTGGAACGCGTATAAGATTTTATGAACTTTTGTTTGAAACAGAAAAAGACCCTGTCTACCGGCGAACGGAACATCGCTGCTCCATCCTTCCCGTATACAGGTCTCTTTTTATTTATGCCTGCTGTCCGGCAATCTGCTCTTTTTTATGCGGCATGGCAAATACCATCGCCGTGTAGGAAAGCATTGCGCCTGTGATGTAGAAGAACATCAGAAATCCGCTCCGGTTCAGCACAGCGATGCGGACAATTCCAATCCAGAAACCGACGTTGGACGCAGGGAGAACACACGCGCAAACATCATGTTTTTCTCCTCACCCTTTGCCAGGCGGACGATCAGCAGCAGCATGGCCGCTGAAAAGAATAGTGTCATACAGCACTCCAGAAATACTTCCATTTTTTCAGCCTTCTTTCTTCACTCTCTCTTATTTCTCAGCGGTACTTTTCCAGTGACATCAGAAGGAAGCTCACCAGAAGAAGTCCGCAGGAAATCCAGATTACATGGATTCCATACAGCATGGAGAACACGCCTCCGATTCCGGCGCCGATGGCGAAAGCCAGAATCACGCCGAAATAGTATCCGGCCTGACGGAGCTGTTCTTTTTTCTTATCCCGCATATACATAGACAGCGCTGCGGTTCCGCTTCGCAGGTTTCCGATGCACATGGTGCTTGCATACGAATAACCGCCGACCTTGCGGAAGGTCTGTACCTGAATCGCGCACGCAAACGATACAAGCATCGCCGCGAGCATATTATAAGAAGACGGAATAAATCCGACGATCGCAAGGATCACAATTTCCGCCGCGAGAAGTACCTGCGCCAGTGCAGCCTCTTTGCATACCGGTAATGCTCCTGGAAATTCTGCCAGAAATACACCCATCGCAAAAAAGAGGATCGGGAAGAGATACCGAAGGCCTGCCGTAAAGTTTCCTTCCAGAAAGTTCTGGCTCATCAGCACAACGTTTCCCGTCTGGGCATTTGAGAATACTTCATCTCTGCAATTGTACGTGTAGGCATCCTGAAAACCGCCGGACAGCGCCAGAAACATACTGTTGATAAATGCTTCCGACATCTGATTTTCCGAGAGCAGGCGTCCTACAAGGCTTGCTTTCTTTTCCATAAATTTTCCCTTTCTTTCAACAGACGGCCCGGCTTTTTGGTGCCTGCCGTTTTGCTTCCCTTATTATAACCGCCCGCTTTTTGAGATGGAAAAACGGATATCGTATTATGCTCATATTTTTTTCATATGACTATATTGATTTAAAATCATTTTAATATGATACACCGTAAAAAAAGGAGAAATTTTGTCACTTTGCACAAACAAAATTTCTCCCTTTTTGTAAATTGTCTTTATTGTTCTAAAATTTTCTTACTTTCTTCCTCTCTGTTTCTCACTCTGCTCGCGGTGGTACTGCAGCGTGTAGAGCTGGTAATATCTTCCCTGCGCTGCTAAAAGCTCCTGATGCGTTCCATGCTCCACGATTTTTCCGTGGGACAGTACGATAATCTCATCCGCATGCTGGATCGTCGAAAGACGGTGCGCTACGATCAGCATCGTTCCGATGTTCTTCATCTTTTCCATGGATCCTGGATCAGAAGCTCGGTTTCGGTGTCGATGTTCGCCGTCGCCTCGTCAAGGATCATGACCGAAGGCTTATGGATGATGGTACGCGCAAACGAGAGAAGCTGGCGCTGTCCGGCGGAGAAGTTGTTTCCTCTCTCCCGCACCGGCTCGTCGAGGCCGTGATCCAGCTTGTTGATAAACTGGTCAGCATTCACATAATGGCAGACGTCCATGATCTCCTCATCGGAAATCCCCTCCTCGCGGAGAATAATGTTGCTACGGATCGTTCCCGAGAACAGGAAGACATCCTGCAGCATCTGGCCGAATTTTTTCCGCAGGGAATCGATCTTGATCTTTCGGATGTCGATGCCGTCGATCAGAATCTCACCCTTCTGGAACTCGTAGTTCCGGCAGATCAGGGAAAGAATCGTCGATTTTCCGGAACCGGTGGAACCCACAAATGCGATTGTCTCTTTCGGGTTGACGTGGAACGAAACGCCTTTTAACACCCACTCGCCCGGGATATAGGAAAACCATACGTCGCGGAACTCAATTTCGCCCCTGATGCCGGTAAGCTCGATCGCATCCGGCGCATCCTGCATTTTTGGCTCAAGATCCAGAATCGAGAATACTTTCTCGGCGGATGCAAATGCGGACTGCAGCCAGTTGAACTGCTCCGCCAGGTTCTGGATCGGGTTGAAGAATTTTGAAATATACATGTAAAAGCTGACGATCATACCGCTGGTAAGCGTCTGGCCGAGGAACGACGTTCCCTCCAGATAGCCCTTGCCGCCTAAATACAAAAGGCAGAGCACGGAGCTGATATACAGCATGTAGACGAGCGGACGGAAAATACCAAACACGAAAATCTGCTCCTGCTGTGCGCGGCCGAGTGCGTTGCTCTTGTCGGTAAACTCGCGCATCTTGGCATCCTCGCGGTTGAAGATCTGTGTGATTTTCATACCGGAAAGGTTCTCCGACAGATACGTGTTGATGTCCGTAGTACAGTCTTTTACTTTCCGGTGTGCTCTTCGCGAGAATTTGCGGAAAATAATCGAGAACAGCATGATAAACGGCACGAAGCAGAGCACCATCAGCGTCAGCTCATAGTTCAGAAACAGCATCGCAATCAGAATACCGATGATCACGAAGAAGTTCTTCAGAAGATTGACCAGAAGATTGGTGAACATCAGCGAAATCGCGTTCGTATCGTTTGTCGTTCTCGTGACAAGCTTTCCGACCGGAATCTCATTTAACTGCTCGTGGGAAAGGCGCTCGATGTGGACGAACAGATCCTCCCTCATATTGGAAATGATTTTCTGACCCGTCTTCTGCAGAATCACGGCCTGGAAATACGTGCACGCCATCGAGACAAGAAGGATTGCCGCATAGCCCGCTACCCACAGAAACAGGGTATTCAGCGCGAATTTTCCAACGACGAGCTCCTCAATTTTGCCGACGATCAGCGGCGAAATGATATCGTACGCGATCGAAAACAGCATCAGAAAACCAACAACGATAAACTGGCGGTAAAACGGCTTTGCGTAATCCATCAGACGCTGCATGATTTCACTGTCTTTCATGTTCCGCTCAAAGCCGGTTTCTTTTTCTCCATCTTTCACTACAAACGCGGCCACAATCAGCAGGGTGGAAATCACGCCGATGATCGCGCCGACCCAGAGAATCGGATAATAATTGTGCATTTCTACTCCTCCCCCGCTTCCTCTTCAAGTTTCTGCAGATCGACCATCTTGCAGTACGCCGTGCAGGTCCGGTACAGATCCTCGTGTTTTCCGACTGCATGGACTTCTCCGTCCTCGACGAACACGATCTTGTCCATCTGCTCCACCGTTGAAATCCGGTGTGCGATCAGAATTGTCGTCAGTCCCTCACGTTTTTTGAGATTGTCGAGAATCGTGCGCTCTGTTTTGGTATCGACCGCAGAGACGGAATCGTCGAGAATCAGAATCGGTGCGTGTTTCATCAGCGCACGCGCAATCGAGATTCGCTGCTTCTGTCCGCCGGAAACCGTCACACCGCGCTCGCCAAGAACGGTGCGGTAGCCCTCTTTGAACTCTGCGATATTGTCATGGACATCGGACATCATCGCCGCATCCTCAATGGCCTCCTGGTTTTCGTCATCAAAGGCGAAGGAAATATTGCCGGAAATCGTGTCGGAGAACAGGAAGTTGTCCTGCGGCACGTAGGCACAGCCCTCACGCACGGTGTGGATGGAAACGGTGTTGACATCGTGGTCATCAATGAACAGCGTTCCGTCCGGCACGTTGTAGGTGCGGAGCAGCAGATCGACGATGGTCGTTTTTCCGGAACCGGTCTTTCCGACGATGCCGACACTCTCGCCCGGCTCAATGGTAAACGATACGTTTTTCAGCACATCGTACTCCCCGTCCGGATAGCGGAAGGTCAGATTGCGGAACTCGATTTTTCCATGGATGGACGGCAGATCCTGCACACCGCCGCGGTCCTTCACATCGACTTTTGCGTCAAGCAGTTCCGTAATACGGTTTAAGGACGCTTTTCCACGGGATGTTTTCTCGATCAGCATGGAGACCGCCATGATCGGCCATACAACGGCCGAGAAATAGCCGATATACTCGACAAGCTGGCCGGCGTCGAAGCTTCCGCAGTAAACGAGATAGCCGCCGTAGCCTAAGATTACGCAGATGACGGACTCGACGAACAGCGTTACCATAATGTTCAGCAGTGTGGAAATTTTGGTATATTCTACGTTGATGTCCTCGTTCTCGCGGTTCAGTCTGCGGAACATCATCAGCTCTTTCGTCTCTTTGACGAATGCTTGATGACAGCAAGACCGGAATAGTTTTCCTGCGCGAAATCGGACAGCTCGGAAAAGGCCGCCTGGCGCTCTTCCCACTTTTCATCAGGTATTTGCCGAGCGTTGTGCCGGCGGCCATCAGAAATGCCATCGGGATCATGGAAAGGCCGGTCAGGAAGTGGTTCATGCGCCACATTTTGATCACGCAAGCAGGCCTAAAAACAGCGCATCGCAGAACATCAGAATACCGTCGCCGAAGCACTCCTGCACGGTATCGAGATCGTTCGTGTAAAGACTCATCAGGTTTCCGACTTTGTTGACCTGATAATACTCCTGGGACAGCTCCTTGCTGTGCGCGAACATGCAGGTACGAAGATCGGTCACCACGCGGATCGCGGAGCCGAAAAAGCAGACTCGCCACAGGAAACGGCCGACTACCATGACGATAATGGTAATAATCATGGGCCGGCAGACCTGATCCAGCAGAAATTCCATATCAAACACCGCCGCCTGGCCGTTGACCAGAACAGGGTCGCCGTTCATGCCGTTGATGACCATGCGGTACAGCTCCGGTATGAAAAGCTGGAAATAATCTACGAGAATCAGCGCTGCAAGACCGAGAATCAGAATGGGCGCATTCTTCAGGTAGTATTTGTTAATGTACTTTCCAAATATCATATATTTTCTCCCTCTTTTTGTTTTTGCCATTGTCTGCTATGATCTTTCTGATCATAACAGTCCTTCCCTTTTCCAAAGCGTTTTCGCCCCGGAATGCCTCCTTTCTTCTCCTGCATTTCACAGCTCCGATGCAATTTTAACAGAGATAAACAGAAGGAACTGGGACTTTGAAAAATCCAATTCCTTCTGTTCCAATTCACATTCCTGCTCCAAAAGCGTTCCGCTTCTTCTTTGCAGGACACCGTTGTCCTGTGAATGTTTGTTCTATTTTTTAGTATACGGTTCTTTTTCTCTCCCGTCAAGCATTTCACGCGTTTTTCTGTTTTCTTTTTATTTTTTGCCGTTTTCCGCTTTTTTGCGCAATCTGCGCATTCCGGTTAAAACAGCCAAAAGAAGAAAAGGCTGACGCCAAGTGTGATCCACCACGTTCTGGTCACGGCTGCAATCAGATATCCCACCAGGCAGACACACGCCGTAACGGCCGCATACTGCATCTGCGTCGATACGTGGTTCAGATGGTTACTCTGCGCACCCGCACTTGACATAACCGTCGTATCCGAGATCGGCGAAATATGGTCACCGCAGACCGCCCCTGCCAGGACGGCGGATACCGAGATAATCATCATCTCCAGATTTGTTCCGGCTGCGAACATGCCCGTTGCAATCGGCACAAGAATCGCGAACGTTCCCCAGGAGGTTCCCGTCGAAAAGGAAAGGAACACCGCCACTGCGAACAGCACCACCGGGATAAAAATACTTGCGGATGCATGGTCTCCCACGACGTTTCCGACAAACTGGGCCAGGCCCATCGCATCACCGACGCCTTTTAAGGTCCACGCAAAGACGAGAATCGTAACCGCCGGAACCATCAGCTTGAAGCCCTCGGACAGGCTGTCCATAAAGCTCTTGAAGGTGATGACCTTCCGCGGCAGATACAGCGCCATCATAAACAGGATCGTCACGACGGAGGCAAAAATCAGACTCGTTTCTGCATCACATCCTGCGAACGCGGAAATCACATTGTCCGCGCCGCCGAGGAAGCCAGTGTAAACCATCGCTCCAATCGCTGATACAATCAGCACGGCAACTGGGAGCACGAGGTCGATGACTTTTCCGTTCGGATTGACCTCCTGCTCGGAAACCTGCTCAAACTCCTCGCCTCCGGTCGTGAAAAGATCACCTTTGGCGGCATTATCCTCGTGGAGCTTCATCTGACCAAAATCAAAGCCGGTGTAGCAGATGTAAAAGACCATCGCAATTGTAAGGATCGCATACAGGTTATACGGAATTGTCCGCAGAAACAGCTGGAATCCGCTGATTCCCGCATCCGCCGGCACATACGAGTTGACGGCTGCCGCCCAGCTTGAGATCGGCGCGATAATGCAGATTGGCGCTGCGGTGGAGTCGATGATGTATGCGAGTTTCGCGCGGGAAACCTTGTGGCTGTCCGTGACCGGGCGCATGACAGAGCCGACTGTCAGACAGTTGAAATAGTCATCCACAAAAATCAGAACACCAAGCCCCATCGTTGCCAGAAGCGCACTCCGCTTCGTTTTGATCTTCGTCCCCGCCCATTTTCCATACGCCGCCGAGCCGCCGGATTTCGCCATCAGCACGACAACCATGCCAAGCAGGATATCGAAGATCAGAATGTTGATGTTCATGCTGTTCCGTAAAATTTCAAAGAAGCTTGTGAACGCATCCCACGGATGGAAGCCGGTGTACAAAAGGACACCGACTGCCGATCCGATGAACAGGGAACTGTAAACTTCTTTTGTTACAAATGCAAGCAGAATTGCAAGCAGCGGCGGGACGAGTGCCCACCAGGTTCCGATAAACATTGAACCATTCATGTCGTCTGTTTTCCCTTTCTGCTGTTAAGTTCGTTTACACTTCCGGCGTCACAATTTTTCCAGCTACTGCACATGCTGCCGCTGTCTTTGGAGATGCCAGATAAATTTCAACTTTAGAAGTACCCATTCTTCCAAGAAAGTTTCGGTTGTTCGTTGCTACAACACGCTCGCCGTCAGAGAGGATTCCGCCCGCTCTTCCGCAGCACAGGCCGCATCCCGGATGTGTAATCATGGCGCCTGCCTCTGCCAGTGTATCGAGAATGCCCATTTTGCTTGCCTGCAGATAAATCTTGCGGCTTGCCGGTGTTACGATCAGTTTTACGTAGTCGGCTACTTTTTGCCTTTTAAAACCTCGGCTGCCGCCTGCAGATCCTCGAGACGGCCGTTCGTACAGGAACCGATGAAGACCTGATCGATCGGGGTTCCCTCGAGAACGCTGGTATCACGGATCTTGTCTACCTGGGACGGGCATGCCATAACCGGCACAAAATCCTCGGCGCGGTAGGTGATGGTGCACAGATATTTTGCATCCTCATCGCCTTTTAAGCTCTTCTGATAGTCATTGAGTTCGATCTCGCAGTATTCTGCGGTCTTCTCATCCGGGGTAAAAAGTGCACATTTGGCACCTGCCTCGATCGCCATGTTGGCAATCGTCATACGGCTTGCCACGGTCATATTTTCTACGGTGCTTCCTGAGAACTCCAGTGCGCGGTACGTTGCGCCGTCTGCACCGAGGTCACCGATCAGACGCAGGATAATGTCTTTTGACATCACATTTTTCGGCAGTTCGCCTTCGATGACAACTTTGATCGTCTCCGGCACTTTGATCCACATCGTACCCGTTCCAAGGATGCTCGCCATCTCTGTGTAGCCGATTCCGGAAGAGAATGCACCGACACAGCCGTATGTCGTCGTGTGGCTGTCGGTTCCGAAAACAACGTCGCCCGGTTTTACGTAACCTGCCTCTGTCATTAACTGATGGCAGATTCCGTCGCTTCTGTGTACGTTTTTCATGCCATATTTCTTTGCAAATTCATCGCCTTTGTGGAAATGTCTCGTATCGTCCACCTGGCTTGCCGGAACGAGGTGGTCGTAGATCAGAACGACTTTATCCGGGTCCCACAGTTTGGTAAAACCCATCTCCTCGAATTTATCGCCGACAAACGGATGAAGATATCATGAATCATGACTCTGTCCACGTTGACCGTCACAATGTCGCCCGGTTTTACGTCTTTTCCGGTGTTGTGGCGGATGATTTTTTCAATTACTGTATTGCCCATCGTTTCTTCCTCCCGCTCTTAATCCAATCCGTTGCGCTTGCGCATTGCCTTTACCAGGCCGCCTGCCTGAATGATATCCATCAGGTTCTCCGGCAGAGCTGCGATCGGGTATGTTTTTCCGTTGTAATCAACATGCTCATTCATCTTGACGGTGATGGTGTCGCCCTCTTTGATATCGTCGTGCAGATCCGGCTGCTCGATCAGAAGAAGGCCGTTATTGATGGAGTTGCGGAAAAAGATCCGGCAAAGGATTTCGCGATAACGCAGGAAATGCCGAGCGCCTTGATGATCTCCGGTGCCTGCTCTCTCGAGGAGCCGCAGCCGAAGTTCTTTCCTGCCACGATGATGTCGCCCTTTTCAATCTGTCCGGCCAGTTCCGGGCGGAGCGGGGAAAAGCCGTACTGTTTCATATCGTCAATTGTCTTTAAAGCAAGATACTCGGTCGGGATAATGATATCGGTATCAATATCGTCTCCAAGCACCCATACTTTTCCTGTAAATGCTTCCATATGTTTATTCTCCCAAAAATATTATGTATCCCTCAAAGAAAATGGTCAGATCTGATCTGCCGTCGCAATCTTTCCGGCAATTGCAGATGCGGTTACGGTTGCGGCAGAGCCAAGTATACTTTGGAGCTTGGATGACCGGCACGGCCCTTGAAGTTACGGGTTCCGGTGCTGATCAGCACTTCGTTCTCGCCGATGACACCCTGGCAGCTTCCCCAGCAGACGCTGCAGTTCGGTTCATGACGATGGCTCCGGCTCCATGAAGGTGTCGATGATGCCTTCTTTTAATGCCTGGCGGTAGATCGTCTGGCTTGCCGGAACAACGAGGAAACGGACGCCCTCTGCGACTTTCTTTCCGCGGATGATCTCTGCGCCGACGCGGAGATCTTCGATTCTTCCGTTGTTGCAGGATCCAAGGAATGCTTCATTGATCGGCGTTCCGCAGGTCTCTTCTGCCGGAACAACGCGGTCTACGAAATCCGGTTTTGCAACAACCGGGCGGACTTTGGAAAGGTCAAAGGTGTACTCTCTGACGTATTTTGCGTCCGGATCGCTGTGGAAGATTTCTTTTGGCTCTCTTCCGTGCTCTTTCAGGTACTCGATGGCTTTCTCATCTGCCTCAAAGATACCGGTCTTGGCGCCGGCCTCAACTGCCATGTTGCAAAGTGCCATACGGTCGCTGATGCTTAAAGTCTTTGCACCCTCACCGGTAAACTCCATCACCTGGTAGTTGCATCCGTTTGCGCCTACCTCGCCGATGATGGTGAGGATCAGATCTCTCGCATAAACGCCCTCCGGCAGTTTTCCTACAAGATTGAATTTACGCTTTCCGGTACGAGTACCCAGGAAGTTCCCGTTACCATGCCGTACAGGAAATCGGTACAGCCGACACCGGTGCCGAATGCGCCGAGTGCTCCGTAAGAGCAGGTATGGCTGTCAGCGCCGAAGATCAGCTCGCCCGGGCGGACGTAATTCTCGATCATCACCTGATGGCATACACCTTTTCCCTCCCAGAAATCAATGCTATTCTCTCTTGCAAAATCACGCATTTTTTCTGGGATGCCGCTGTTTTCGGGCTGTCGGACGGTACATTGTGGTCAACGATAAAAACCAGCTTTTTCGGATCCGCGATGTGCGGATGGTTTAATTTATTGCGATACATATCAACCGTCAGATGAGTAGTTCCATCGTTGCTCATCAGACGATCCAGTGTTACAGTGTGGATATCTCCCGGTTTTACTTCCGGAACGCCGGCTGCAGCGGCGATAATTTTCTCTGCAATTGTCATTCCCATGGTCTTACTCCTCCTCGCGGTTCAAAGAAGCGATCAGGCCTCCCTGATTCAGTATATTCTGCATATATTCCGGCAGTTTCGTGCAGGTGTACGTTTTCCCGTTCACTTCTGCGGTTCCCTCGGACATGTGAAGGATCATGGTATCACCGTTTTCTACGGCATCCGGCAGTCTTTACAGACAATCGCCGGCAGACCAATATTGATGGCGTTGCGGAAAAAGATTCTGGCGAAGGATTTTGCGATAACTGCCTGCACACCCAATGCTTTTAAAACACCCGGCGCCTGCTCTCTTGAGGAACCACAGCAAAGTTTTCTCCTCCTACGACAAAATCTCCCGGTTTTACTTTCTTTGCAAGTCCGGATCTAACGATTCAAACGCATGGCCTTTCATCTCATCCAGATTCGGCAGAAGCAGATACTGGGACGCGATGATCTGGTCTGTATCAAGGTCATTATGAAATTTAAAAATTTTACCCTCTTCCATTTTCTTTCGTTCCTTTCGCATAAAAATTCTGACAAAATCTATTGTAACACAAAAGATATGGTTTGCAAAAGGGAAAAAAGCAAAAAATATAGGCCGCCTCACCTTTTTCCGGTAAGACGGCCTGAAATGCTTCTTTAGTGGGTCGTTCCCATTGCCTCTTTTACTTCTTCTTTGTTGGTTACAACCGCCTCGATGCAGTATTCCAGAGATTTTGCAATCGTTTCCAGCGGCATGCTTGCCATGGTGCTTGCTTTTCCGACTACCTGCTCGCATGCGAACGGTACATGGATGAAGCCTGCGCGGATGTTCGGATATTTCGTTGCGCACAGGTGAAGCACATTGTACATAACGCAGTTGCATACGTAGGTGCCTGCGGTGAAGGATACGTGGCACGGAAGGCCGTGTTCGCGGACGTTCTGAACCATTGCTTTGACCGGAATCGTTGCAAAGTATGCGGTCGGGCCGTCTGCCTGCAGCGGTTCATCGGACGGCTGCTCTCCGGCGTTGTCCGGGATTCTTGCGTCTGCAAGGTTGATGCCGACTTTCTCTACGGTTACGCATGCGCGTCCGCCTGCCTGTCCGACATCGATGACAACGTCCGGATTGTGCTCTTTGATGGCTGCTTCCACACAGGAAATACTTCTGGTAAACTCGGTCGGAATCTCAACTTTTACGATCTCTGCTCCGGCGATGGTATCCGGCAGAAGTTTGATGGCCTCGAATGCCGGGTTCACGCTCTCTCCTCCAAATGGGTCAAATCCTGTTAATAAAACTTTCATCGTCTTTTCTCCTTTTGTCTCTTAATTTTTGTCTCCTGGTTCTGTCCTTTAGTATAACACAGGCTCGGGTGCAATAATCTTTCCCCGGTCCATAATCTGACGGTTATCGGTAAAAATATCGGGTTCCCGGCAGACCAGGTCGAAGTGGCCTTTCGCATTCTGCACGCCGCCGAGCGCGATATTGCGTCCAAGCCCTACGTGGAAGGTTCCATACGCGGATTCATCCTCAATGTAGCAGTTGCCGAGGCAGTTCGAGCACGAATTCAGTCCGATGCCAAGCTCTCCTGCGATATAAATCCGTGGATCGAAATATTCCTCCATATACTTCTTTAAGCGGATGCCGGTCGGTGTCTCCTCGATATCGACATATGTTGTAACTGTAACCAGCGGTTGGATTCGTCATCCAAAATCCGCCGTTTTCCGCACTGCATCATGAATTCAATTCTACTAAAATATTCAAAAGATATCAACCTGTTTCTGATTTTTCTATGAAATTTGCACAATTCTTCCAATAAAAATCAATTTTGCGTCCGTACTGTCTGAAAATTTTGTAGAAAATTTCTTTTTCCTCAAAAAGAAAAAGAGGCGTTCACAGCCAGCAGAAACATTTCTTTCCTGCGGACCGTGACAGCCTTTTTGCCGTCTTTCTTTTTCTTATTTCCAGACCGTATCGTAGTTGATCGGTTTATAGAATGCTTTTTCCCGGCTCTCATGATCATCCGGACGGTTGCCGAGAAGCCACATGGTTTTAGTTGCGACTGCCTCCGGGGTCATATCGTATGACTCGAGAATGTTGCACAGGGTTTTCATCTCATGGCCGACTTCATAGACGGTCATATCGCTTCCCTCGTGAGAAACCTGGGTACACATGATGATGAGTTTTTCCGGGTACTTCTGGCAGAGCTCGTAAAACGCTCCTTGATGCTCGCCGGAATACCGCCGACACCGAAGCTCTCCACAATGATCGCATCGTAGTGCTCAAAAATCGCCGGAAGCAATACCGGGCTGATTCCCGGGATCAGTTTCAAGAGAAAAACGTTATCGCTTAAGTTTTCATAAAAACGAACCGGCTTTTCATACGGCAGCATCGGCAGATACCGCAGAATCCGGCGGTCCTGTATTACCGCAAGGTACGGGAAATCGATGCAGGAAAAGGCATTGTAGCTCTTCGTCCGCACCTTCTTCGCGCGCGTTCCCGCGATGACTTTTCCGTCGAACACAATCTGCACACCCTGGGATGCATCATCACAGGCGTAATAAAAGCTGTCGGACAGGTTTGTCTTTGCATCCGTGATATCCAAATTGATCGGCCGCTGTGCTCCGGTGATGACGATCGGCTTTTCCGAATTCTGAATCATATAGGAAAGCGCCGCCGCGGTGTACGCCATCGTATCAGTTCCGTGCGCGATGACGAAACCGTCGTAATCCTCGTAATGCTCCTTCGCCACTTTCACCAGCGTGCTCCAGTTCTCCGGAACCACATTCGAGCTGTCCAGATTAAACGGATTCACCGCCGTAATCTCACAGAGGCCTTCCACCTCCGGAATATAAGACAATAACTCCTCCGGCGTAATCTGCGGAGTCAGACCATTTTCCGTCTTCTTCGAAGCGATTGTGCCGCCGGTTGCGATAAATAAGATCTTTTTCAATGTAAATCACTCCTGTTTTCTCGTTTGGTAACAAGTTTTCTTTATCTTAGCAGACTTTGGGGACGGCGTAAATGATGAATTTGGAAATCGAGAAACCAATCCTTTCCATTGACGCGAAAATTCCGTTTGCTATACTGAATTTTAGACACAGAAAATCCTTATCTACGAATTTTACATTCAGAAAGCCAGGCTTCCTATGAATCATGAAAATCATCCCGGTCATCCATATCTTTATTCTTTTCTTCTTGTTTTCGGTCTGACGCTGATCTGCGCTCTGCCTGCGGGATCTTCGTATCGATCGGAGCGTGAAAAACAGGAAGCTGCCGAACAGCGCAGAATCCAGGAGCTGCATAATGAATTTCTGCCTCAGAAAGATTAAACACATGTTAAACATACGTGAAACGCCCTTTACCGGCTACGCTTCAGCAGCACCTTCTGCCCGCAGACCGGGATTTCCTCGAGATACTTAAAATACCACTTCTTCCTCCGCGCCGAATACCGCACCACCACCGGAATCCAGCAATTTTCCACTTTCAGATACACATACTGCCCGGAAGCCACTTCCACCTCGCCGTTCTGCTGCTCTACAAATGCACGGTTTTTCTTTATTTTTACAATGCCTTTCGTCATAATGATCATCCTTTCCGAACGGGTTTGAAAAGATACTCTACCTGTATTGTATGCAGAGGGGATAGGAAATTTCCACTTTTCAGGGGCAAAAAACAGGACACGGGATTCCCCCATTGTCCTGTTCTCCTTTTATCACACACCTGCTTACCCCTCAGCATCGTTCTGCTGCCAAACTTTATCGCTCGAATCAGAACAGCTGCCCCAGCAGTTTCAGCTTTTCCTTTTTGGGGAATGCGGCTTCAAATTCAAAAGCTTCCGGGTTCTTCTCACAGATCAGAATCCGCCAGCTTACGAAAAATCGCCGCCATATATTCCAATGGTCCGCCCGCCAGATAATCATGATGAAGCTGCGCAAGTTTTGGATCGCGGTATTGTTCCAGCGTCAGCATTTTGCGAAAATTGGCAGAGAATGTTTCTTTCGTCCAATGCTCAAACTGCGCCATGCTGTAATCATGAATCTGTGCAATCGGGGTCTGCAGATAGAAGTGTAATGGGGTCTGGTACCAATGTACAGCTCCTCGGTGTCCAGAAACGCATCCCTGTGATCGACTCTTCCGGCCTTCCGGATCTGGCCTGTCTGTGCTTTTTTCAGGCAGCCACATTCCCGGCAGCCCGACTCACTGATTATCGTAACACAAAACCTCTCTTTGTGAAACCCCGGAGTCAAAAGCAAAAAATCTCAAAACCAGTTGCTCTTGTTCTCCTGGTTTTGAGATTTTATACTATGTATCTTTTATTTTTCACCCGCCATCGCTGATGGTCTGCAATTTTCAGAAAAACAAATCCAAGTGCAAAAGAAAACCGCCAGACATG
>ENA-OQJH01000581-OQJH01000581.1-human-gut-metagenome-genome-assembly--contig:-NODE-581-length-19270-cov-2.044507_pt1 | contig 19270 bp, 25 predicted proteins | sample MGYA00242597_ERZ504763 | MGnify/ENA primary metagenome ERZ504763 (study PRJEB26092, sample SAMD00036359) | human gut metagenome | host: Homo sapiens | study: EMG produced TPA metagenomics assembly of...
CGCTCACTGTGAAACAAGCGAATATGCTTTGTTTTATTTTTTGTATAGGCGACGTGCTAAAGTCCGGGGATGCCCGGAAATTTGGAGGTTGCTTACAAAGTCCCGAGATATGCCTTTTGGCGTTTTCGGTGATCGAAATATAACATGCGGATGTGGCGGAACTGGCAGACGCGCTAGACTTAGGATCTAGTGGGAGACCGTGCAGGTTCGATTCCTGTCATCCGCACTACAAAAGCCGTAACCTTTGAGTAATCAGAGGTCACGGCTTTTTGTTACGGTAATGAGCCAAAATCCGGATTTATCCGAGATCTTGACGGATAAGATGTTTTATCCGAGTTTTCGTTTTTTGTGCATTATATAAAGCAATCCTATGATGCTGCACATTGTGGCAAGAGGAAGCAAAAGAGGTGTGCTGTCTCCTGTTTTTACACTGGTATCCGCATGTGAAGTGTTTGTATTTCCCTGATTTCCGCTATTGGGATTTTGTGGGTTTTGCGGCTCGAGTGGTTCTTGTGGGTCTTTATTTCCGCCCTCATCAGGATCATCTTTGTATGCGAATTCAAATGTATTTAATTGATTCAGTATATCGGATACTTCCGCAGGCGTTGCGTTTGGATCGGTTAAGATCGCATTTGCAAGCTCTCGAAGTCTGGTGAAATCATTCCAGGAAGCATCTGTTGCGTTGCCTTGAGTCATATCTTTTATTTTGTTATATTTTTCCTGAAGCAAAGTTTTATCTGCGCGTAGATCCTTCATACGCTGTATTAAAACGGCGGTTTTTTCATCGACTTCTTTTTGGGTATATGTGCCGTTTAATAAAGCTTCTGCCTCTAAAATGCTTTGTGTTAATGCTTCAAAACTTTCTTCCGTATATCCTTCCCGGGAAATGGATTTTGCGGCTTTTAACGCGTCGTTTAATGCGGACGTATCAACTTTTATCTCCTGAAGACTATTTCTTGCATTCCGAACTTCATTTGCCTTATCATTCATTTCGGAAGTACACGTTTCTTCATCCTTTTTGTTTAGGAGTTCTCTGGCGCTGTTGACTGCCTTTTGTAATTTGTTCCAGCTTTCTTCTGTGTATTTGTCTTTATTCAGCCCGTCGCAGATCGTCAGTTCTTCTTCCAATTGGCTTCGGTCTACGATTTCTTTCTTTTCTGTACGGATCTTCAGTGTTCCGACTTCGACCCATCCTCTTTTTTCCGGTGATCCGTTTGGACTTTTTCCGACACGTTCAAATTGAATTGTGTAGCTGCCCTCCAGAAAGTCTTTCTGTATCAGTTCGGCGCCCTCTATGCGTTTTTCGGCATATGTATCAATTTCTTCTCGCAGATCTGTTTCTCGTTTTGATCTAGGATCGTCACCCGGATAACGCCGTGATCATCTCCTTTGACCGTGGAAACTTGTATCGAATTTCCGTTGAATTTATAAGTCAGAGGCCCCGCATCATCTGCTTCTGTTGCTTTGAAATCTCCTGCCTGGATCCACTTTCCGGAACCTTGCAGATCTCCTGCCGGGATGGATGTTTCGGAAAAACCGCCTTGTTCGAGACTGTTTAATGCTGCCTGTAGTTTTTCTGTCATTTGATCGACGGCTGGTTGTTTTACGTTTTCGTCATCGGCTGTTTTCTTAGCGTCTGAGAGAACTTTTTTCAGTTGGTATAAAGAATCGTTTGTATAGTTTCCGTTTAGTTCCTGTTCTGCTTTTGTGATCAGCGAGTTTAATTTTGACTTATCTGTCGTTCCGAATCCGAGACGGTGATATCTGTCAGATAAAAATTCGGTACGGGAATCAATAATATCCTGCGATGCTTTCAGTTGTTCTTTCCCGTCTGAAATACTTCTTCAAACGCGGTTTTTAATGTTTGCGGCGCGTTTACATAATGGTCGGCAGTTCTGTCGGCTTCTTCTGCCGAACGTATCATTTTTTCTAATTCTGACGTATCTCCGGCGCGTCTGCCTGTACGCCTGTGTAAAGAGGCGCTATTTCATATAGAGACGGTTCGCCTAAGAATCCCGGTTTTAATATTACCTTTACGGATTCTGTCGTTGTTTCGGGAAATTCGGCGAAGTAATAAGCGTGATATCCGCCGCTTCCGCCGTCGATATCGCCGACTTTGTCGTCGATATTTCCCATTTTGTTCCTTCATACACAGTTCGATATGTTCCGTCAGAAAGCGCCTGAATTTCAAAAGCGCCGATTCCGTTATTTTTGGATACGAACAGATCGAAATTCATTTGATCGAGCGTTTCTTTTTCGGAGAAATTCAATGTGATTTCCAACGGTTTAGAAGCGTCTACGTTTTTGGATGCCCACCGTGTCGAAGTGTTTTGATCGATCATACCGGCTTTTACATAGTTATTGCCCCAGTCCTCTGTATGAGATACGGTTACGTCTTGGATCTTTATGCTTTTTGCTATGTATTTCTTTGTGTATACAGGGCTGACTCTCTGTTCGTTATAAAACAGCGCCGCTCTGACAACGGTATTTTCTTTATTGTCTAATTGCAGAGGGTGTTCATACCGGTCAGATGTATGTCTCGGAATACTTCCGTCTGTTGTATAACGGATCTCAAAGTCTTTGGCGTCTGAACTCTTACTCAAAGTAAGTGTCCGGTCGTTTCCTGTGATGACACCGGAATCTTTGCTGAATGAAATGATCCGGTTTGCCATCGGTTTTTCTAATTGTGCGCTAAGATCTGTAAATTGGTTCTCGGCGTTTTGATAATCCTCTAATCTCCGGTGTTTTCCAACAGAGTCTTGCGCAGTTTGCGAAGCTGATTGTAAAGCGTGTCGATCTGTGAATAGGTTAAGTTATCTTTGTCGGTCAGATAATATATGTTTTCTGCCTTATTCAGATAGGAGCGATATAACTGATCCATTAGTTTGACTTTTGTCAGAACTGTACCTAATTCTTTTGAAGAAAGATCGATTGCTGTCTGCAGTTCGTTTTTGGCATTGATGAGATCAGGGTGAAGCTGATTTAAAAATGTAGACGCCTGCTCTTTTAGTTCGTTTATATTTGTTTCGGATATATCGATCGTATATGTCTTGCCGGCGTCTGCCTCAAAGGAAATACGATCTTTATCGGTATCTTTTGTCACCTGAACTTCTTTGCCGTCTTCGTAGATCTTTGCAGAAGTAATATTTTTATATGATCCTGTGAAAACAGCGCTGTCTTTATTGCCGTCATAACGTACGGTAAAGGCTTCCGCAATGCCGTTCGCCCATTTTTCGCCGATCGTGAAGTTACCTCTGGCCTTTAGACCTCTGACCTCTCCTTTTTCCCATGCGTCTGGAATTGCGGGGAGGAATTGTGTGTAGCCTGACTGCGATTGAACAAGCATTTCTGCTACGCCGGAAGTAAGACCGAAATTGCCGTCGATCTGCCATACCGGAGTTCCGTTCATCATTGTGTCTCCTCCGCCGGATCCGTGAGAATCGAAGAGATTATGCTGGAGACCGGAAGAATTTCCTCCGATCAGATTGTTCAAAAGCTTATATGCCTTTTCTCCGTTTTCGCTCTCGCCCAGAGATTGATCTTGTTTGCTTTCGACCAGCCTGTAGAATATTCTCCTCGTTCGGTCAATGATTGAATAGCGGCGTTCATGTAAGTCGGATTCTCTTTGTTGATCAATGTTCCGGGAAAGAGTCCGACCAGATGGGAGCGTGTCTTTGCTCTCCGTTATGTCCGATATTCCATCCGCTGTTAGGTACTGCGATCTCTGCCAGATCTCCTGCTTTTGCATAAGATTTGTTATGTCCGGTTTCCTGACCTACACGGGTTTCTTCGTACCATTCTTTAATTCCGTTTGTAGCGTTGATTTCAATCGGATCAAGTTTTTGCATCTTTTCTTCCCAAGATTGCAGAACAGCTTCATCTTCTCCGACGATTTTGCCTGCCTGGATACATTCGTTATATAATTCCCATATAAGAGATTGGTCGTAAGTTGTTCCGATTGCGGTCGGTCCTTGTTCCTCTGAAAAACTAGGCGCTGCTACAAGTCTGTTTTCACCGTGATAAGGCGAAGTTTCGTCGTTGATTTTCTGGTATTCTGACGTCCAGAGATAAGAGTCCCAAAATTGTGCCGCCTCTTTCATGATCGGATAAATAGTATTTTTTAAATATGCTTCATCCTGCGTAAACTCGTAATGCCACCAAAGGTTTTGGACAGCCCATGCCGCTCCTGTCGGATTCCAGCCGTATTCCTGCGCGTTAGTAGGAGCGGTCATGCCGAAAGGATTGTTTTCCGTATGTACGGTAAATCCGGTGTGGTTATCGACAGCCCCTTTAATACCGTGAACTCTTTCTGCCGTCAGGCGTCCCGGTTCTCTTAATTTATCCATGTAATCTACAAAAGTTGTTCCGCATTCGGCAAGGTTCGTTGAATATACCGGCCAATAGTTCATCTGTACATTGACGTTAAAATGATAATCTCCCGTCCACGCGGAAGGACCTACTGTCCATAAGCCGACAAGGTTGCTTGGGAGCGTACCTCTGGAACCGGCTATTGTCAGATAACGTCCGTATTGGAATGCAAGAGTTTCCAGGTAGTGCGAGTAGCTGCCGTTTCGATATTCGTCTATCAACTGATCTGTCGGAACGGATGTCTGAAACTCTCCTAAGTCTAAACTTACTCTGTCGAAAAGACTTTGGTGGTCTTCTATATGCGTCTGCTTTAATTCATCGTAAGATTTTTCGAGCTGTCATTGATCCGGGTGTCGATAACATTCGACAGATTTTTCTCTTTGTCCCGGTAAGTAGGATAATCGTTTTTGTAATCTGTCTCGGCAGCCATTATGATTGTGACCTGATCTGCATTTTTAATCCGGTAAACCTGATTTTTTCATCTGCCGTTATCTCGCCGCCGGTTAGAAGGAGTTTCATAGTTGTACGGAATTTTAAATCATTATCTTTTACTTTTCCTTCGATAGTGCAAGTTTGATTCCGGACATCGAATGTAAGCTTTCCTTCTAAGTTATCGTTGTTTAGTTCCATTTTTGCGCTGAAATTAAGTTTTCCTTTTTCAGAAGCGGAGAGGTTTGTTACCATTACCTGATCCGGACTGCTTACAAAATGCTCTCTTTTGTAAGAAACATTTTTATAAGAAAATTCTGTTGATGCAATTCCGGTTTGTAAATTCAGTTCTCTCCGATAATTCTGCACATTATCGTCAGTGATTCCCATTGCGGAAAAATCAAGCCAAATATCGCCGAAATCTTGATAACTGCCTTTGTTTAGATTGTCTTCGCCCGGAAATCTGATTTTTGCCCCCATACCGTAACCGCCGAGACTTTGGTCATCGTTAAATACATTAGAAGATTTGTCATCAAGCAGTTTTCGATAATTTTCAATCTCTGTGGCAGTATATGCCGTTGCTTTATTTCCGACTGGTAGTTGGGACGGCTCGATGAAGGACCGCCTGTCCAAAGTGTTTTTTCGTTGAAATGGATTCTTTCTTTTGAGATTCCGCCGAAAATCAAATTTCCCAGATTCCCGTTTCCGAGAGGCAGAGATTGCTGCTCCATTCGCCGCCGCTGGATTCGGCAGTATTAATTTTGGCAGGAGAACCGTACCATAGTTTTAATGTCTGATTTACCGCTTTTTCTACGGATATCGGGAAGTTTTGTTCCGGCTCTTCGGCAAGAACAGTTTGCGCGGAACCGATGGGAAGTATGAGAACCGCACACATCCCCGCAAGCAATTTTTTCATTCTTGTTTTCATCATTGTCTCCTCTAATTTCTGTAGATTCATAAATAAGTATAAAATTCTATTATGAATATATCGTTTGGAGAGGAGATTGTCAATTTAAAACAGGATATTAAAAGCTGTTTTTTAACACATTCCGGATTGAAATGGACAATTAACAAAAAATTCTGAAAATTCAAAAACTGAGTTTGTGGTCATTGTTTTTTGAGCATTGATAAATCGAGTTATAACTGTGGAAACCGGTGTCGGTCTGCAGAATTTATTTTTGCTCTTTGTTGACAAACATCATGAAAAATGCAATAAACAAAAGCGCTGAACATACGAGGATCGATTTCTCATGAAAGCGTTTGATGACGAAGTTTCCGAGGACTGCTCCGATTATAAAGCAGAGGATAATGCCGTAGAAAAGAAGGGCGTTGTAGAATGCTTTACGGTCATGGGTTCGCAGAAAGCGGTGCAGATTCTCGGTTCCGTTTCTTAAGTTTCCGATACACATAGTTGTAGCCGCTCCTCTGTTGCGGATCTTGCGAAAGCTTTCGACCTGAATGCCGCAGGCAAAAGAGGTGAGTGAGTTTGCGAGGGGATTTAAAGAGTGAGGGAAAAAGGCTACACATATTAAAATAACAGCTTCCAACAGAACGGAAAGCTGACGCCAGTGGAGTCGTATGTTGAGGCAGCGCACAGTATCGGCAAGTAAGATGCCGAGAGTAAACGCGAGAACAGGGAGGAGATAGCTGAGCATGGCAAAATAGTTCCCTTCCGCGAGATTTACACCGAATAGGAGCAGATTTCCGGTTTGGGCGTTTGCGAATACGTTTCCCCGTTCAAGATAAGAGTAGGCGTCCATAAATCCGCCGGATAAGGCGAGGATGATCCTAAGCGGAGTGTTTCAGACATTTGCAAAGAGTGTTTCATAGGGAAATCTCCTTTCGGTAATTAAAATGGTTTTGCTGAGGATGTCGTATTATATAGAAGGAGCATCCCGTCAAAGAGGCGAGAATGCTCCGTTTTGATATTTTTTAATAGGCAGAACGCCGCGGCGGAAGCGCAGAGCTCACCTACAGGGAATGAGATCCATACGCCCGTAGGTCCGAAAAAGCGGGTGAGGATGAAACTTAACGGGATTGTTATCACAAATTGGCGGAGCAAAGAGATGATCAGAGAATTCCGCCCGTTTCCTATCGCCTCAAATACGCCGGAATAGATCAGACCGACAGAAGAAACAAGAAATCCGAGGCTGATGATGCGAAGAGCAGTGACTCCGGCGCTCATTAAAGCGGCGTCTGCATCGAACAGAGAGAGAATCTGTTTCGGAAGGGCAAGAGCGAGGATCGTTCCTGTCAACATCAATCCTGCGCAGTGAGCAGGCTGTATCGTATTGTTGATTTGACGCGGGAATTCACCGGCGCCGTAATTGTACCCGATGATCGGACGCATTCCCTGTACGATTCCGTTTGCAGGCATATAGATGAAAGTCTGAAGTTTGAAATAAACGCCTAAAACTGCGACATAAACGTCTGAAAATGCAGTAAGTATACTGTTTAGTACACTGATCAATATAGACGGCAGGAGCATCATAACAGTAGAGGGGATTCCGACACTGTAAATTTGTCTGATGATCGCTTTATCAAAGACAAGATGCTTGAAGCTGATGTGTACCGCGTAAGAGTTTCTTCTATATACGATGATGTATAAGAGTAAGGCGCTGATCTGTCCGATCACGGTGGCGATGGCAGCGCCTGCAACGCAAGCGCCGGGAAACCGAGCAATCCGAAGATCAGGATCGGATCGAGTATAATATTGACGACACAGCCGGCGATGAGAAGGTACATTGTAATCTTCATTTCACCGATTCCCTGGAAGATCTTTTCAAATGCAATTTGAAAAAGAGAGCCGAAAGAAAGGCAAAGTACGATTTCCGTATATATGGATGCGTCGTTTAATATTTTCGGGTTGTCTGTAAAAAGTTTTAAAAACGGTTCGGAGATCGTCAGACCTGCAATGATAAAAAAGATGCAGTGGATCAATGTAAGGGCGATTCCCAGAGTCGCGCCCGGTCAGCTTTTTCCCGATTTCCCGCTCCTAAATGAATGGAGATAGCGGAGCTGATCCCGACGCCGATTCCGACCGCTGCGGATAAGATCGCGTTTTGAAGCGGATAGGCAAGCGAAACGGCAGTCAGAGCATCTGTGCCAAGTCTGGAAACGTAGATACTGTCAACGATGTTATAAAGCGATTGAATAAGCATGGACAGCATCATAGGTACAGACATAGAAAGCAGAAGAGAAAAAACAGGTTTCGTCTGCATGAATGAATTTTTCTTTTCCATAATAATAAAAGTCTCCCTGATGTAATACTTTTGCCGATAAAAATATCGGATCAAAAGTTTGTCATTTAAAATATGCCGAGATGTTCGAGCAGGATCTTAACGCCGAGAAGAATCAGGATGATACCTCCGGCAAGCTCTGCTTTCGCTTTGTATCTTGTCCCGAATATGTTTCCGATTTTTACACCTGCGGCAGCGATGATAAACGTTATTACGCCGATAAATGAAACGGCAGGAATAATATGTACATTTAAAAAGGCGAAGGTGATGCCTACGGCCAGAGCGTCAATACTTGTCGCAACAGCCAGAGGGAACATCGTTTTGCAATCTAAAAGGTCGTTTGAAGATTCTTCGTCGCCGGAGAAAGCTTCGCGGATCATATTGATTCCGATGATGGAAAGCAGCATAAACGCAATCCAGTGATCTATAGCGGTAATGCCGTCTTTAAACCGGATGCCGAGAAAGTAGCCTGCTGCAGGCATAAGAGCCTGAAATCCGCCGAACCAAAGACCGACGGCGGTAATCTTTTTCCAGGTGACTTTCGGCATAGCAAGTCCTTTACAGACGGCAACGGCAAAAGCATCCATGGAAAGTCCGACTGCCAGGATGAAAAGTTCTGTAAGTCCCATATAAAAAACTCCTTAGGAATTATAAATCTTAAAAATAATAGCACTAAAAATACTGTTTTTCAAGAGAAAGGAACGGGGGTTTTGGGACGAGAAATAAAACAAATTCACAGGATTGACATATTTGTATGGTAATCTGAAATAAAAGAGAAATTATCGGAATATTTTTGCCGGTACATTTTTATATGAGAGGTGGATATTGTGGAAAATATAAAAGTGCTTGTTGTAGATGACGAGAGCAGGATGAGAAAACTTGTGAAAGACTTTCTTACCCGGGAAGGATATGCTGTGCTTGAGGCGGGAGACGGCATGGAAGCGATGGACATTTTCTATGAAGATAAGGAGATTGCCCTTGTGATCCTTGATGTGATGATGCCGAAGATGGATGGCTGGCAGGTTTGCCGGGAGATCAGAGAGACGTCCAAAGTACCGATCATCATGCTGACGGCAAGATCGGAAGAACGTGACGAACTTCAAGGGTTTGAACTTGGAGTGGACGAGTATATATCAAAGCCGTTCAGCCCGAAGATTCTTGTGGCGCGGGTAAACGCTATCTTAAGACGAACTCTCGGAAATACGGCCGGAGATGTGATCGAAGCGGGAGATATCAAGATTGATAAGGCGGCGCATATTGTTAAGATCAATGACAAGATGATCGATTTAAGTTATAAGGAGTTTGAACTGTTGTCATATTTTGTGGAAAATCAGGGGATTGCGCTGTCCAGGGAAAAAATATTGAATAATGTGTGGAATTATGATTATTTCGGTGATGCGAGAACAATCGATACTCATGTGAAAAAACTCCGTAGTAAATTAGGCGACAGGGGCGAGTATATCAAAACGATATGGGGTATGGGATATAAATTTGAAGTCAATTAACCGGAGGAAATACAAGGATGATAAAGTATTCGATCAGGCGTCAGATGACGGCGATTTTTATCGGATTGTTCAGTCTTATTTTAGGTCTTGTCCTTATTATAAATAACGCTTTTTTAGGACATTATTATCTGTCTCACAAAGCGGATGATCTGATCCGAACATACAATGACGTCAATGCGAAGCTGGAGTCGGAAGTCTGTCAGATTCTGATTCGGTGAGGGATATTCTGACACAGCTTGAGCGGGCGAACGTTGACCTTGTCGTGGTGGACGGAGGTGGAAATGCGATCCTTACGACACTTGGAGAAAGCGATCCGCGTTTGAAAGAAATGTTCAGCGGCTTATTCGGAATGGAAGGAGTCGATCATGAAAACATACTGAAGCGGAATGAGGACTACACGATTTACAGAGATAAGAGCAGTCAAGTACAAAGAGATGTAGAGTATTTGAAAATGTGGGGAAGATTTATGGACGGCTCATGGTTTATCATGCAGTGTCCTTATGCGAGTATTACGGAAAGTGCATCTCTTGCAAACCGCTTTTTGATCTATCTCGGATGTATCGGAATGGTTATCGGAGGTCTGTTAGTATGGATGTTTTCCCGAAGTATTACAAGACCGATCATGGAACTTGCCGGATTATCCCAGGAGATGGCAAACTTAAATTTCGATACCAAGTATACGCGCGGCGGCATGGATGAGATCGGTGTGCTCGGGAATAATTTCAATAAAATGTCGGAGAAGCTGGAAAGAACGGTGTCAGAACTAAAGCAGGCGAATAATCAGCTGCAGAAAGATATCGAACAGAAAGAAAAGATCGAGGATATGAGAAATGAATTTCTCGGAAACGTGTCTCATGAACTAAAGACGCCGATCGCCTTATCCAGGGGTATGCGGAAGGCTGAAAGAAGGAATCAGCGAAGATCCCGAAAGCCGCGAATTTTACTGTGATGTGATCATAGACGAAGCGGCGAAAATGAATGTGATGGTGAAAAATCTTCTGACGCTGAATCAGTTGGAATTCGGCTCTGATGAAGTACAGTTTGAGCGGTTTGATATCGTGCGCCTTGTAAAGGGGGTAATTGCAAGCTGTGAGATCCTTGTTCAGCAGGCAGGGGCAAAGATCAGTTTATTTCCGATGAAAGTATCTGTGTGTGGGCGGATGAGTTTAAAACAGAGCAGGTTGTACGAAATTATCTTACGAATGCGATCCACCATGTCGGCAATGAGAAGCGCATAGAAGTCCGTATAGAAAATGGGGACGGAAAAGTGCGGATCACTGTGTTTAATAGCGGAACTCCGATTCCGGAAGAAGATATTCCGAAGTTGTGGGATAAGTTCTATAAAGTGGACAAAGCGCATACAAGAGAATATGGCGGCAACGGAATCGGTCTGTCGATCGTGAAAGCGATCATGGAATCGTTCCACCAGAAATACGGAGTAGAGAACTTTGATAATGGAGTAGCGTTTTGGTTTGAATTGGATGCAAAAGCGTGAAAAACTTATAAGTTCAATGCTTTACGTTAGCGCGTAAATGTGCTAAAATGCAACTAATAATTCAAGGATAGTTGCGTAAGAGGGCATACGGCATGCCGGCTGTCAGCGGTCGGTATATCGTATGCCCTTTTTGCAATAGTAAAAAATGTAAAAAAGAGTGTAAAAGTAAGAAGGAGGGCGGGATAAGTATGTATGATAAAATATACGAGATCATTCAATCGGCAGACGATTTCGTATGGGGCTGGGGGATGATCGCACTTTTGCTGGGAACGCATCTGTTTTTGACAGTTCGCACAGGATTTATCCAGAGAAAGACAATTACAAAAGGGATTCGGCTTTCGGTTGCAAAAGAAGAGGGGGCAGACGGAGAAGTCAGTCAGTTCGGAGCGCTTGCAACAGCGCTTGCCTCCACGATCGGAACGGGAAATATCATCGGTGTCGGAACAGCGATCGCTCTGGGCGGTCCGGGAGCTGTATTCTGGTGCTGGATCACGGGCATTTTCGGAATTGCAACGAAGTATGCCGAATCGCTTATTGCGGTAAGTACAGAGTAAAAACAGAAGACGGGCGAATGCAGGGCGGTGCGATGTATGCGCTGGAGCGCGGACTGAATATGAGGTGGCTCGGTTTGGCGTTCGCTTTTTTGGCAGGTTTTGCTTCTTTTGGAATCGGATGCGCGACTCAGGTAAACGCGATCGCGGAAGTGTGCAGTAAGAACCTTGGGATCGATCCGTTTGTTGTCGGCGTTGTTGTGGCAGGGATGACGGCGGTTGTGATTTTCGGAGGAATAAAAAGTATTGCGAAAGTATGTGAAAAGCTTGTTCCGTTTATGGCGGCTTTCTATGTGATAGGCTGCGTCGTTATATTGTTTATCAATTATGATTACATCATTCCGGCGGTCACGACGATCTGCCGGCTTGCGTTTACAAAAGGAGCGGCCGCAGGCGGACTTGTAGGCGGAGGTATCCGGTATGCCATTCAGTATGGAGTCGCAAGAGGACTTTTCTCAAATGAATCGGGACTTGGTTCGGCTCCGATCGCGGCTGCGGCGGCAAAGACAAAAATCCGGTCCGTCAGGCTCTTGTTTCTTCCACGGGAACGTTTTGGGATACGGTTGTCGTCTGTTTGATGACCGGACTTGTGCTTGTGACAACGATTATGAAAAATCCGGCGATCAATATTGACGAGGCGGTAAACGGAGGCGAACTGACAACGATGGCGTTTGGTCAGATTCCCTTTTTCGGTCCTCTTATTCTTGTTGTCGGTATTATCTCATTTGCGTATTCGACGATTTTGGGATGGGCGTATTACGGTGAGCGGTGCGTAGAATATTTTGCGGGAAAAGCGGGACTTCTTCCATATCGGCTTCTCTATGTAGCGGTGCTTCTTGTCGCTCCGGTGCTTACGCTTGATCTTGTGTGGAAGGTGGCGGATATACTGAACGCGTTGATGGCGATACCGAACCTGACCGCAGTGCTGCTCCTTTCTCCGGTTATCGTAAAAGAGACGAAAAAATATATTAAAAATCTGGATGCGGTAGATCATACGCCGATTCCGGTCGTAAAAACAGGAAGAGGAAAAAGAAGATAGAAACACGAAACGAAAAGCGGAAAACTGCCGTACGGAATAAAGAAACGAAAAAGAGAAATATAGAATGAAAACAAAAGCAGGGAGAGGAAAATATGATCGCAATTATAGACTATGACGCAGGAAATATTAAAAGTGTGGAAAAAGCGCTCTTAAGTCTCGGACAGGAAGTGACAGTTACGGCGAAACAAGATGAAATACTGGGCGCGGATAAGATTGTTTTACCGGGGGTAGGCGCGTTTGGAGACGCTATGGAGAATCTGAGAAAGCGACAACTTGACGCTGTGATCCGGGAAGCAGTGGAAAAGGAAATTCCGTTTCTGGGGATATGCCTTGGACTTCAGGTGTTGTTTGAACAAAGCGAAGAAGCGCCGGGGGTGGAAGGACTTGGGATTTTAAAAGGAAAGATATGCAGGATCCGAATGCAGAAGGATTAAAAATTCCGCATATGGGGTGGAATTCTCTGCATTTAGAGAATAACGGAAGGCTGTTCAAAGGGATAGAAGATGATCCGTATGTTTATTTTGTGCATTCTTATTATTTGAAAGCAGAGGATGAGCAAATAGTGAAAGCTTCCGCTGAATATGGTGTACATATCCATGCTCGGTAGAACAAAAAAATGTTTTTGCGTGTCAGTTTCATCCGGAAAAGAGCAGTACGGCGGGACTTCGGATATTGAAAAATTTCGTGGAATTATAAGAGGTGAATGTGATGTTTACAAAGAGAATTATTCCCTGTCTGGATGTAAAAGACGGACGGGTCGTAAAAGGAGTCAACTTTGTAGGTTTGAAAGATGCCGGAGACCCGGTGGAGATCGCGAAGGCATATGACGCCGCAGGAGCGGATGAACTTATATTTCTTGATATTACAGCGTCTTCCGATCAGCGGAAAACGGTAGTCGATATGGTCAGAGAAGTGGCAAAATGTGTTTTCATTCCATTTACTGTCGGCGGAGGAATCCGCACGGTCGATGATTTTCGGGCGCTTCTTCGCGAAGGGGCAGATAAGATTTCCATTAACTCTTCGGCGATCAATACGCCGGAGCTGATCCGCGATGCGGCGGATAAATTCGGCAGTCAGTGCGTTGTAGTGGCGATCGACGCGAAAAAACGTCAGGACGGTTCGGGTTGGAATATTTATAAAAACGGCGGTAGAGTAGACGTTGGGATCGATGCGGTAGAGTGGGCGCAAAAAGTGGAACAACTCGGCGCGGGAGAAATTTTACTTACAAGCATGGACTGTGACGGAACGAAGTCGGGATACGATCTGGAACTGACAAAAGCGATCGCGCAAAGCGTGTCGATTCCTGTGATCGCCTCGGGAGGAGCGGGGAAATTAGAACATTTTAAGGATGCTCTTGCAGAAGGAATGGCAGATGCGGCTCTGGCGGCGTCGCTGTTTCACTATAAAGAACTGGAAATCAGACAGGTGAAAGAGTATTTGGCAAAAGAAGGCGTTTCTGTAAGATTGTGATCTTAGAGGAACAAGGGGAAAGACTGCATGAAGAGACAATACCGATAAAAGCGGCGGAGATACAAACGGAAAGAAAGACGAGGGTGATAAAGATGTCAGGTATAAGCGGAGACTGGTATGAAGCGCTGAAAGGTGAATTTTCAAAGCCATATTACAGAACATTATTTCAGACGGTAAACGAGGAATATAGAACAAGATTGATTTCCCGCCGGCGAGGATATATTTAATGCATTTCATTTGACTCCGCTGAAAAAGGTGAAAGTAGTGATACTCGGACAAGACCCTTATCACAATAACGGACAGGCGCACGGGCTTTGCTTTTCAGTGAAAAAGGGAGTGGATGTGCCGCCGTCTCTTGTCAACATTTATAAAGAGCTTCATGATGATCTCGGGTGTACGATCCTGATCACGGATGCCTTACAAAATGGGCAAATCAGGGAGTTCTCATGTTGAATACTGTGCTGACTGTTCGTGCTCATCAGGCAAATTCCCACAGGGGCATCGGCTGGGAAGAATTTACGGATGCGGCGATCATGGCGTTAAACGGTCAGGACCGTCCGATCGTATTTATTTTATGGGGCGCTCCGGCGCAGAGAAAAAAGGCGATGCTGAACAATCCGAAGCATCTGATATTGACAGCGCCGCACCCGAGTCCGCTGTCGGCATATCGTGGATTTTTCGGGAGCAGACCGTTTAGTAAAACGAATGAGTTTTAGAGTCGCAAGGCGAAGAGCCTATTGACTGGCAGATCGAATAGAAAAGAAAGCAGAAAGGCTGCAGATGTTTTGCGGCCTTTTTTGTTATAGGGGGAAAACAGAAGTTTTGCGCAGATGAGATTCGGATATTAAGAAATTATTCATAAAATACATAGCGAAATCTAACAAAACATATGATACGATACAAATAACAATGCATCGCTGTTTCGTAAAAAGCAGATCTGACTGCCGAAGATTCGTATGTGTTGAGACAGGAGATAAAACAAACAGACAGAATGAGTAAAGAAAGCAAAAAGGAGGAGACAGTGAGGGAGATTATCAGTGTGAAAAACCTGTATAAACTGTATCGTGTCGGCGATTCGGTCGTCCGGGCATTGGACGGCGTTAGTTTTTCAGTGTACGAGGGAGAATTTTGTGCGATCGTCGGAACGTCCGGTTCCGGAAAATCGACTCTTTTGAATATGCTTGCCGGACTGGAAAAACCGACTCGCGGGGAAGTGATCGTAGCGGGGAAGCATATCGAGCAGATGAAAGAAAATGAACTTGTAAAGTTCAGAGGAGAAAACGTTGGTTTTATATTTCAGTCGTTTCATCTGATGGGAACGATGAATGCACTGGAAAATGTGGCGCTTCCGCTTACATTTCGCGGAGAGCCGAGAAAAGAACGAATAAAAAAGCCGACAGAATGCTGGATCTGGTGAGCTTGGAAAAACATAAAAAACATCTGCCGAACCAGTTATCAGGAGGACAGCAGCAAAGAGTAAGCGTGGCAAGGGCGCTTGTGAACGATCCGAAGATTATTTTTGCGGATGAACCTACAGGAGCGCTTGATTCACATACGTCTCAAGATGTGATGCGCCTGATGCAAAGACTCGTAAGAGAGCAGAAAAGAACGCTTGTCATGGTCACGCATGATCGAAGTCAGGCGGAATATGCAGACCGGGTATTGGAGATTATAGACGGAAAAATTGTACACATTACAGAAAACAGGAGGAAAGAGGAAAATGAGAGAGCATAGAAAAATGACGTTGAAACGGATCGGAATCGGAATTTTATGCATGGTGTTTGTGTTGTCTATGCTTGCTCCGCTCGTGGCATTTGCAGAGGAAAAAACAGAGTCCGGAAGTCAGGTGTCAAAGAGAGAGCTTGCGTACATTCAGATCAGTGTCGGCGACGGGCAGGAGACGCCTGTGTTTAAGGCGGGGCAGAAGGTATCCGAGTTTCGGATCAATGTAAAAAACAACGGAAATGTAGACGCGCACAACGTGCGGATAGAACCGGATATCAAGAATGCATCCGACTGGCCCTTTGAACTTGATAAGCTGAATTATGAAAAAGAGTTGTCTACGATCAAAAGCGGCGGACAGACTGCGGCTGTGTGGGGGAGTGAAGAGAAACTCTTATCGTAAGAGGAGATGTGACAGGGAAGTCTTATAAACTGGAATTTAAGATTTCTTACGATGACGGAGAGAAATCCTATGAGACGGATAAGTATGTCTTTGTAAAAACGACCGCAAAAGAAAAGCCATCGGAAAATCAGGGTGGAAATGCAAACGGCGGAGAGATAAACAACGGAAATACCGGAAACGGAAGCGGCGGATCGGGAAATGCGCAGGGAACGCCGGACGATTCGGGCGCGGTGTTCGGAGGAGTATATACCAGCGATCCGGTCATGGCAGGCGGCTCGGCAGGCGGCGCGGATGCGTCAAGCGCATCTGTTCCGCGGGTGATTGTAACAGGATTTAATACAGAGCGGCGGAAGTTCGCGCGGGAAGTAATTTTAAATTGATCGTCCACCTGAAAAATACTTCTTCAAAAACTGCTGTTTCAAATATGCTTTTTGATATGCAGGCTCCGTCATCAGGTTCAGAAGGTGCGGCGGAAGCTCCGGCGTTTCTTCCGGCATCGGGTTCAAGCTCTGTTTATCTTGACGGAATTCCTGCCGGAGGAACGAGCGACATTTCAATCGAATTGAATGCACGGCAGATCTTGTGAAAAAGCCGTACAGTATCAGCATGTCTATGAAGTATGAAGACAGCAGCGCGGCGCAGTATGAGGCGCAGTCAAGCCTTGCGATCCCGGTCATACAGGACGCCCGGTTTGAGTTCAGTAAGATCGAGATCGCGCCGGAGACAGTAGCGGTCGGAGAAGAGGCGAATATTTCCTGCAGTCTGTACAATCTCGGACGGGTGAAGATGTACAATGTGAAAGCTCGTTTTGAAGGCAAGATGATCGAGTCAGACGAACAGTTTATCGGAAATCTTGATTCCGGCGCGACAGGCATGATCGACGCATCGTGACGGCGAAAGAAGAGACGATGGACAATACAGAGTGTAAGCTGATCTTAACTTATGAAGATGATGCGGGAAATGTATCGACAGCGGAGGAAAAATTTGACCTTACTGTTATGCCGATGTCAGATGCCGGAGACCTGGACGCTATGGCAGATATACCGGAAGAACAGGGGGGGCTGCCGATCGGGAATGATCTTGGCAGCAGCCGTAGTTGTGATCGTTGCTGTGGCTGTGGCAATCGTGCTTATTATGAAGAGGAAAAAAGCAAAACGTCTGGAAGCGGAAGAGGAGGAGTTGTTTGATGAGGTGGAGCGATCTGCTGAGGATGAGCGTTAGCAGCCTGCGGCGCAGAAAATTAAGAACGTTTCTTACGGTACTAGGCGTTGTGATCGGAACGGCTTCTATAGTAGTTATGATATCGCTCGGACTCGGACTTCAGGAATCCATGTATAAAGAGGTGGAGCAAAACGGAGGAACGACAAGTATTACCGTGACGGGAAAAGATTCGGGCGGAATGATGTACGGTTATTCGGGAATGTCTTCGGACGAAGAAGAATCGCAGAAATACATCACAGATGATGTGATCAAAGAGTTGAAAAACGTAGCCCATGTGAAAAGTGCAGAGCCGATCTTAAGCATATCGGTAATCGCGCTGAAAGGAAAATATGAAGGCTTTATCGAATTGACAGGAATGACGCCTGAAGGTTTGAAGACATTGAATCTGGAGCTGGAGGATGGCGGGCGGCTTCCTGATCCGAACAGCGCCCAGCTGGAACTTGTATATGGAAATACAGTAATAACGAATTTTTATGAAAAAACATCAGGAAGAGGATATTGGGATTCGGGAGAACTTCCTGATATAGATCTGCAGACGGATTCCGTTTTTCTTATACTCGATCAGGACGGCTATTATCAGTCGCAGAGCGCGGCTTCGGATATCGGCGGCTCTGCCGGAGAAAGCGGAGAAGGCGGAACAGCGTCGGCAAAAACGCCGCCGAAAAAACATGTCGTATCTGCAAGCGGAGTTTTAAAAGGCGGACCGGATACCTATACGGTGAATTCTTATATGACGTTTTGCGATATCAATAAGCTGAGGACGTATCTTGAAAAAGAATTCAGAGGAAGAGCGATTCCGGGGCAGCCGACGACAAAGAGCGGAAAACCATATAATAAGTTTGTATATTCGTCGGCAAAAGTACAGGCGGACGACATGGAAAACGTAGAGGCTGTCTCAGACGCGATTCGGGCGATGGGATATAATGTGTCGTCGAATATCGAATATATCGACAGCATGAAGAAACAGTTTGCAATGGTTCAGGCGGTGCTTGGCGGAATCGGAGCCGTTTCGCTGTTTGTTGCGGCAATCGGAATCGCAAATACGATGATGATGTCTATTTATGAGAGAACGAAAGAAATCGGCGTTATGAAAGTGATCGGATGCAGTCTTGGAAATATTCGTCAGATGTTTCTTTTGGAAGCGGCGTTTATCGGACTTGGCGGAGGTGTGATCGGAAATGTTTTAAGTTTCCTTATGTCTGCGGCGATCAATGCTCTTGTGAAGGGCAAAGAGATGGGAATGACAACAGGCAGATTTCTTATATTCCTTTGTGGCTTGTTCTTGTTTCTCTTGGGTTTGCAATGCTTGTCGGAACGGCGGCGGGATATTTCCCGGCGAGAAGGGCGATGAAGTTAAGTCCGCTTGCGGCGATCAGAAATGAATGACAACCGGAAACAGGCGGCGGTTAGAAATAAGTGACGATCAGCCGATGATAAGAGGCGCAGATAGATCGGATAATAACGAAAAATGGTAAAAGACAGAGGTGACCGGGGATTATTCCTCGATCACCTCTATTTCTAAATAATCAAAATCAATGCTGTCTACAAAGTTATCCTGATAAAACCGAGCTTTTGCGTGCCGTTTGAAGTCGGCGATCGTTGTGTCAAGCCAGATAGGCTTGCTTAGATCGAACTCATAGCAGATGGCGTCCAAAGCGTTGAAAATCTTATGTGTGCGGGTGTCTGTTGTCTCATCGCAAATGACAGTATCGCGCAGAAGCCTGTTTTCTTTAAATTCTTTTCCCCATAAACGAAACATAACGAAGCTCCTTTCAAAGTTTATGAAATTTATCATACAAAAATCCCGTTGCTTGTGCAAGCCCTTTTT
>ENA-OQJH01000582-OQJH01000582.1-human-gut-metagenome-genome-assembly--contig:-NODE-582-length-19234-cov-2.609672_pt1 | contig 19234 bp, 25 predicted proteins | sample MGYA00242597_ERZ504763 | MGnify/ENA primary metagenome ERZ504763 (study PRJEB26092, sample SAMD00036359) | human gut metagenome | host: Homo sapiens | study: EMG produced TPA metagenomics assembly of...
GCGTTGGCGGAGAAACAGATTACGGCAGCAACGATATTATCGTATTACTATCCTGGAACGAGGTTGTAACTCCTGATTTGCGCAGCAAAAATAGACGCCCTCTGGGAATGAAAATAATCCTTATTTGTGACTTTAGTCGCGGCGGTTTGAATACTCGCTTATACACGCTCGTATCCAAACCTTGCTCCGAGGCCACAAATAAGGATTATTTCATTCCAGAGGGCTGTGCTTTGGCTGCCTATGCAAACTCAGAATTTATTTTGAGAAAGATTTGAGGGAGATTTATCTTCAGGAGTTCATCTGATTTGCAGCCTCACAAATCAGGATTTTTGAATAAATATATTTACAAATAAAGAAAAATATGGTAATATATAAATGTAAATAACCATTAGGTATATAAGAGGGAAAGGATGGTGTCGAATTGCCTGTTAGAAATCAAGTGAAACCAGACACTATACTAAAGACTTTCTGGAAGAATAATCAGCGTTAAAAAAGGATGACCGTCTGCATCCGGTAATAAGTTTATGTATATACTATGGAGAAAAAGAATGGGACGGACCATTTAATTTACTAGATATGCTGGTAATACCAGAATATTTAAAGCCGTTAGTATCTGATTATAGAATGAATCTGATACAGGTAAGACAAAGCGAAAATCTCTGTTTTCAAAATCAGGATATCAGCATAGTATTTGATATGATACGTTCTATTTATAATAAAGATTATGAAACATTTCACGAAATGTATAAAGATAAAACAATGTCAACAGAATTAGGATTGGGTCGCAATGGTTCGTCTATTCATTGCCTCAGCAAAATTCCATGTATAAATTTCATTTTTCTGGTAAAGACTATACCCAGAGGTGATGAAATGAAAAGACCAAATAACTTATTCCAAAAAAAATATATTTCAAGTTTGGTGATTGCAGCTTTTTTAATCTTATCAGTGCTTACTGCCTACAATATTAAAATAGGCAATGCCGATGGGGGCAAGTCTGATAACAAGACAAAGACAGAAACAACAGAGAAAAGTAACGATGTAATTGGTCCAGTGTCCGGGAATGATACAGGTTCAGCAACAAATTCAGCGGATTCCGCAGCGAATAATGATATGGATGTGGAGCCGGGAGCAGAAGGCCAGAACGGGACTGATACATTAGACAGCAATGCAGAGGATAACGGTGAAGGAACAAAATACAGTAATAATTCAGGGCGAAACAGTTCTTCAGAACAGGATGACGCAGATACAAAAGATGAAATAATACGAAAAATAATAATAAGTGGAACAAAAGAAAATGCAGGAAATAACGCAGAGAACAGTGGAGCAAGTGGTGATTCGGTATACAATTATAACGGAAAGAAAAAGTTAACCTGGCCGGTAATGGGCAATATTATTCTCCCTTACAGTATGGATGCGACAGTGTATTATACAACACTTGATCAGTATGCCTGCAATGATGGAATTATTGTTGGAGCAAAGGTTGGAGAGGAAGTAGTCTCTCCGGCGAATGGAAGAGTTGTCAATATTGAAGATACCGACCGTTATGGCAAAGTGGTAACGATTTTACTTGGGAATTACTATAAGGCATATTGTGGACAACTGGACAATGTTGACTATGAGATTGGGGATGACATTCAGGAAGGCGATGTTCTTGGAACAGTTGCAGAGCCAACAAAGTCTTTTGTATTAGAAGGACCGAATGTATTTTTTAAGATGACGTATAAAGATAAGACAGTGAATCCAGTGAAATATCTTCGAGTATAAGGAACGTCCGATTTCCCATTGCATATAGTAATATGAATAACTATTCAGAAGAAAAATGATTTTAGGAAAATCACTTCTGAATAGTTGTGAAGATAAGGAATTTGCAAAAATGAGTCTTATAAAAATACAGCCGGAATTTTCTTAACATGTATCCTTCTCGTTTTTTATATGTTGATAACTAACTTTGTGTTTTTGCTATTTTACGATATTGTATGATTTACTGATTGTTCCGGCTGATGAAAATAGGGGAGTTTACGAGAGTGAGCTCCCCAAAAAGAAAGTACAGATAGGAAAAAATGTGTTATACTAAATCACAAAATTCATTATGACAAGAGGTAGTAGCAAAAGATAATAGGATATTTTGGGGTAAAGAATCAAATAATAAAGTGCTTGCGATAAAAAGTAGTGGCAGGAAATAATAAAAAGTTTGAATTGATAAACTGTAGAAGAAAATCATAAAAAAGGCAGAAGGATAAAACAATAGAAAAGTAAAAAAGAAAACAATAGAAAAGACGATAATTGGTAAAAGATAATGAAAGAAACTGACAAACAAAACCAACATCAAGGAAACTATACATACATTGTAAAATGCAGTGATGAAACTCTGTACACCGGCTGGACGAATAATCTTAAGAAAAGGCTGGAAGCACATAACAGTGGGAAAGGTGCCAAGTATACGAAGAACCGCCGCCCGGTGGAGCTGGTGTATTTTGAGGAGTATGACACGAAGCAGGAAGCGATGAAAAGGGAGTATGCGATTAAGCAGCTTTCCAGACAAAAGAAGCTCGCTCTTATTCGTAGCCACCAGAGCATTTTTTAAAGATGTTTTGGGAGATAGCTGTGAATGAAGCGAGCTTTTTCTGAATCTTTATTGATTTAATCATATAAAGTGTGTTATAAGTTATCTTGAGGTTAGATAACTATATGGACGATAGCCTTTTATATGATATAAATTAATAGTCATGTAGCCTGTTATCAATAACTGAAAAATGTAGCAGCAACCCTACATCAAATAAGCATACATAAAGATGAAATGGCAGATGCTTCCACCCATAACGAACAGGTGGAAAATCTCGTGGCTGCCGAAGTCCTTTGGAAGCTTATCAAAAATCGGAAGCTTTAATCCGTAGATAATACCGCCGACAGTGTAAATGATGCCTCCGGCAAGGAGCCATGCAAATGCACTGGCTGGCAGATTGGCAAGGAGTGGCTTGAAGACAAGTACACATGTCCAGCCCATTCCGATATAGATGATAGAGCTTACCCAGTGTGGGCAGTTAATAAAGAATATCTTTATGATAATGCCGATGATTGCAGTAGCCCATACAAGGACAAGTAGTGGAATTCCCTGCTTTCTATCGAGTGCCAGTAAGCAAACTGGTGTGTAGGAACCGGCAATCAGCACGAAAATCATGGAATGATCGATCTTCGGAAGAAAGATTTACCTTTTTTTGAAATATCCAAAGAATGGTAAAGGTGCTTGCTCCGTAAAGAAGAATCATGCTGCTGAATAAATACACTACATGGCAAAAACAACGATTGGAATTATTCGTGTGTACTGCTTTGCCGATAAGTGGAAAAGCACAGATAACTGCACCGATCATAGCGATTAAATGAGTAATGGCACTGCCGGGATCTTTAAACTTTTTATTTGTTTTGTTCATAATGATAACCTCCTGTCATAGAATATGCATTTCTGGAATTTTCTTGCAAAAAAGAATACAGAAAGATTCTGAGAATACATAAATGGATAAGTGAAAATAATTTTTCTTATCCTGAATGGAATTGCAGCTTTTCAAAACATTGCATTCACACGATTTGAAAGGTTGTATATCCGGTTAAAAAATTAAAATACATATAAATATCATACAACATAGTTTTAAAAACTATGTATCATTAATATGAATATTATCACAAGGGGTTCGCAATTTCAAGAGGGGTTTTTGAGAAAAAAATACGAACAAGAGGATTTAGGCGAATAAATTAGAATTTAAGAAGAAAACAAAGAGTAAAATAAACAAAAAAGTAAATAAACAAAAAGTAATAAATATTGACAAGGATGCGCTCAAAAGTTTTATTAAAAATAATGTAGATATATAGAAGACAAAACTGATATGTTTAAAGGATAATTGAAAAATAGCTGCAAAGAGTAAATAAAGTTAATATAAAACAAAGACAAAAGAAAGAAGAAGAGGATTTACCATGCGAATTGGAATGGCTCAGATGGACATAAGCTGGGAAAATATTGAAGATAATAAGAAGAAAGTAGAACAATTTTTTTAAGAAAGCCGAGGAGAATCAGGTAGACTGTCTTGTTTTTCCGGAAATGACGCTGACGGGTTTTTCAATGAATGTGGAAGAGACAGGAGAAAAATCCGAAAATCAGAAACATTTTTTTTGAGGAAATGAGTAAAAAATATAAGATATTACTGTTTTTGGATATACAGAACCGGTGCCGGAGGAACGTTTGAAAGAACATCCGAACTGGAATCATTACTATAATCGTTTAGGAATCGCAGAGAATGGAGAGTTAAAGTTAAATTATGCGAAGATTCATCCATTTTCTTATGGATTTGAGGGGGAGTACTATCAGGGTGGCAGAAAGTTAAGTCTGTGGAATGGAAAGGAACAACGCTTGGAGCGTTTGTCTGCTATGATTTGCGGTTTCCAGAGATTTTCCAGATTAGTTCAGAAAAGAGTGAGATTATTTTTGTGATAGCGAATTGGCCAAAGTCAAGAATCGACCAGTGGGATACGCTCCTTAAAGCAAGGGCGATTGAAAATCAGGTATTTATGGTTGGCGTAAACCGAACAGGAGAGGGGGATGGCCTGCATTATAACGGCCATTCGGCTATTTACTCTCCAAATGGGGAGGCGGTGACAACAATCCGAGAAGAAGAATGTTTGCTGATTGGAGACATAAATCCAGAAGAAATCAAAGAAATGCGCAAAACATTTCCTATGAAGAATGACAGAAGGGAAGAACTTTACATTAAAATGTGGGAAAATGCACCGCATCAATAAAAAATGTGGAAAGTGCTGTACCTTAGAAGAAAAAAAGGCGGTAATTTTCTATTTGACGGCTATTTTTACCTGTGCTATGATAAATAAGAAGAAAATGTAGATAACAGTTAAAGACAAGAGTGCCGTTAACTTAGCTCTATTTCCTGTTGGATGATAGATCTTTTTTTGCAATAGGAAGTTTATAAATTTTTTATAATTCAGATTCAATTATATAAAAATTATGGTTTAAATGCATGGGAGTATAGTTGCAGTTTTATAAAAAAATTTAAAATTTTTATTGCATCCTTAAAAATAGAAAGAGAGACATTACATGGAGACAGTAAAATTTACAGAACTTGATATAAAACCGGAAATTTTAAAAGCGGTTGCTAACATGGGATTTGAGGCAATGTCCCCAATCCAGGCAAAAGCGATTCCGGTAGAACTTTCTGGAAAGGACGTAATTGGACAGGCGCAGACAGGAACAGGTAAGACTGCAGCGTTTGGTATTCCTATTTTACAGAAAGTGGATCCTAAGCTTAAGAAACCACAGGCAATTGTTCTCTGTCCTACAAGAGAGCTGGCTATTCAGGTTGCTGATGAGATTCGTAAGCTTGCAAAATATATGTCATCCGTAAAGATTCTTCCAATTTATGGCGGACAGGAGATTTCCAAACAGATTCGTTCCTTAAAGGCTGGCGTACAGATTATTATTGGAACACCGGGACGTATGATGGACCACATGAGAAGAAAGACTGTGAAGTTTGACAATATTCATACAGTTGTATTAGACGAGGCAGATGAGATGCTCGATATGGGATTCCGTGAGGACATCGAGACAATCTTAAATGGTGTGCCGGAAGAAAGACAGACAATGCTTTTCTCCGCAACAATGCCAAAGCCAATCATGGAGCTTGCAAGAGCATACCAGCAGAATCCAGAGATTATCAAAGTAATCAGAAAGGAACTGACCGTTCCAAATATCACACAGTACTACTATGAAGTTCGCCCAAAGAACAAGAGCGAAGTATTATCAAGACTTCTTGATATTTACGATCCAAAGCTGTCTGTAGTATTCTGTAATACAAAGAAGGGTGTAGACGAGTTAGTTGCAGACCTTAAGGAAGAGGATATTTCGCAGAAGGGCTTCACGGCGATATGAAGCAGACCATGCGTGACCGTGTTATGCACCGTTTCAGAAGCGGCAAGACAGATATCCTCGTAGCGACAGACGTAGCTGCCAGAGGTATTGACGTAGACGATGTAGATGCCGTATTTAACTACGATCTTCCACAGGATGAAGAATACTATGTACATCGTATTGGAAGAACTGGACGTGCCGGAAGAACTGGTATGGCATTCAGTTTCGTTGTAGGAAGAGAAGTTACAAGTTAAAAGACATCCGCCGTTACTGCAAGGCAAAGATCAAGCACAGCCAATTCCATCTCTTAACGATGTAACAGAGACAAGAGTAGAGAAAATTTTTTGATCGTATTGACCACTATATCGAAGACCAGAACTTAAACAAATACATTGACATGGTAGAAGAATTTGTAAATGAGAAAGACTACACAGCAATGGACGTTGCCGCAGCTTTCCTTGCAGAGATTCTTGGAACTGCAGACGGCAAAGACGCTGGAAGTAATAAAGAAGACTTTGGAGATACCGGTGCAGAAGAAGGAATGGTTCGTCTGTTTATCAACATCGGAAAGAAACAGGGAATCCGTCCAGGTGATATCTTAGGTGCGATTGCTGGAGAATCCGGAATTTCAGGTAATTTAGTAGGAACAATTGACTTGTACGATAAATATACTTTTGTAGAAGTACCACGTGAAGTTGCATCTGATGTATTAGAAGCAATGAAAAACGTAAAGATTAAAGGTAAATCAATTAACGTAGAACCGGCAAATAGAAAGTAAAAAACAAAGATTCAAAGTCTGTTCGTGAGAGTGCAATTAAGATATTCATTTTTATGAATACTTCGGTATTGTAAGTTTTGGCGATATAGCTCATAAAGTATACTTGGAAAATTTGCTTTTGCGAATAGAAATTTGAATTATTATAATAAATGTGTAAGTAGACAGAAATGAAAAAACAAACAGCAGAGGGGTAGTTATTATGGAGATGGTTCAAAATCTAATACGAAATCTTTCCGCAGCAGAGAAATTGCAATTTTACAGCTATCATACGAAACCAGTATTGAATTTCCAGGCGTTATTTACAGATGGAAGCAGCAACTATATGAATCCAGTCGAGCCAAAGACAGGAGACGAAGTTACTGTTCGTTTCCGTACCGCAAGAGAGAATGCAGAGCATGTATTCTTGTGTGTAAATGGTGAGAAAAAGGAGATGCAGATTGCTTCTAAAACAGAGCGATTCGATTTCTATGAGAGCAGCTTTTTATGGGGACAGAGATAGCGGATTACTATTTTGAGATTCATTCCGGAGGTACCTGCTGTTATTTCAACAAGAAAGGCCCTGCAAGAGATTTAGAGCCTTTCTTTAATTACAAAGTCACACCGGGATTTTCTACACCAGACTGGGCGAAAGGTGCGATTTTCTATCAGTCTATGTAGATAGATTTGCCAATGGTGATACGTCTAACGATGTTTTAAACAGAGAGTATATTTATATCAATCAGCCATCGAAAAAGATAGATGACTGGTATCGCTACCCGGAAGAAATGGATGTGCGCAACTTCTACGGTGGAGACTTGCAGGGTGTTCTTGACCATCTGGATTATTTAAAAGGACTCGGAGTCGATGTCATTTATTTAAATCCAATCTTTGTGTCACCATCCAATCATAAATATGATATTCAAGATTACGATTATATTGACCCTCATTATGGAAAAATTGTTGTGGACGAGGGAAATACACTTCCAGACTGGGAAAATAATAACATGAACGCAAGTAAATATATTTCCCGTGTCACAGACAAACGCAATCTTGAGGCAAGTAACGAGTTTTCATTCATTCGTAGAAGAAGTGCATAAAAAAGGGATGCGAGTTATCCTTGACGGTGTATTTAATCACTGCGGTTCCTTTAATAAATGGATGGACGCAGAACGTATCTATGAGAATCAATATGGCTATGAAAAAGGTGCATTTGTCGATGCAAACAGCCCATACCGCCATTTCTTTAAATTCTATAATCAGAATGCGTGGCCGTATAACGATGACTACGATGGCTGGTGGGGACACAAAACCCTGCCAAAATTGAACTATGAGGAATCCAGACAGCTTTATGACTATATTTTAAATGTAGGAAGAAATGGGTTTCCCCTCCGTATAATGCGGATGGATGGCGTCTTGACGTAGCGGCAGACTTAGGACAGAGCGAGGACTTCAATCACCAGTTCTGGAGAGACTTCAGAACGGCAGTAAAAGAAGCCAATCCTGAAGCTATCATTTTAGCAGAGCATTATGAAGATGCCGGTTCCTGGCTTATGGGTGACCAGTGGGATACCATTATGAACTACAGTGCATTTATGGAACCAGTTACCTGGTTTTAACCGGAATGGAAAAGCATAGCGATGAACGGCGGGGAGATCTTCTTGGTAATGCGCAGGCATTTGTAGATGCAATGGTATATCATATGTCAAGATTCCAGTATCCGTCACTCATGGTTTCCATGAATGAGCTTTCTAACCACGACCATTCCCGTTTCTTAACAAGAACGAACCAGACTGTGGGACGTACTGCAAGTATGGGAGCGGAAGCCGCCAACCAGAATGTTAACAAAGGTATTATGCGTGCTGCTGTCATGATTCAGATGACCTGGCCGGGTGCGCCAACCCTTTACTACGGTGATGAAGCTGGACTGTGCGGCTGGACTGACCGGATAACCGAAGAACTATCCGTGGGGAAGAGAAGACAGAATCTCATTCAGTACCACAGAGATATTATCGCCATCCATAAGGAAGAAGAAGCTTTAATGAAAGGCTCCCTCAAATATCTTTATGGCGGCTTCAAAGTTCTCGGTTACGGACGTTTCACCGACACCGAGAAAATGGTTGTCTTAATCAACTCTGGTTTTGACGAAGCAAGAGTCAAAGTCTCCGTATGGGAGGTTGGAGTTACAGATGACGAAGAGATGGTAGAAGTCATCATGAGTAATGAGGAAGGATACACAATGGAGAAGAAAGTACATCCCGTAACATCGGGAGTGCTGGATATTACACTACCTAGAGTATCGGCGATTCTTCTTAAAGCAGTAGAGATAGAAAAATAGTAATTTGCCGCAGGCAAGGGAGACGCCCTCTGTAAGATAAATAAAGCATATTTGTGACTTTAGTCGCTGCAGGTTGAATGCTCGCTTTAAGCGCTTGCATCCAACCTTTGCTCCGAGGCCACAAATATAGGGTATCGGCTCTCTTAGGGTGCGTCTGCTCTGCAAACAAATCAAAATTTAATCAAAAACCTCTTGATTTTTGAAACAAGATGGTATATAATACGATATTGTCAGGCGCAGTAATGCGACTTGAATGGGTGGATTCCGAGTGGCCAAAGGGGACAGACTGTAAATCTGCTGCAAATTGCTTCGGTGGTTCGAATCCACCTCCGCCCATTCACTTGAGTAACATCAGGTGTAAGAAGTTACCGGAACGACCGGTTTTTTTCTTTGCCGGCGTGGCGGAACTGGCAGACGCACAGGACTTAAAATCCTGCGGGACTTATACTCCCGTATCGGTTCGATTCCGATCGCCGGCATTATGAGAAAGCAGATAAGGCATAGATTTTTCGAAGTCTATGCCTTTTTTGTTATTTAATTAGATACACTATAGATGAAGCCAATAGAGTCTATGAGCTATATTTGTGATTTTATATAATAGAAAAATAGAGACGATGTTTAAGAAAATTTTTGTAATTAGCACATCCATTGTAAAGTATTTTTAACATATTTAAAAAAAAGAAAGAAGGTTACATATGGAAATAGAAATTTTAAGTATGCTTCAAAAAATAAGAACTCCATTATTGGACATATTTATGAGTAACATCACAAAACTTGGCAATGCAGGAATCGTATGGATTTTATTAACGATTGTGTTGCTGCTTATTCCGAAAACAAGAAAAAGTGGGTTGATTCTGGCATCAGCCTTAATCGTAGACCTGATTTTATGCAACGGAATATTAAAACCACTAATAGCAAGAATCCGCCCATTTGACGTAAACTCCGCCATTCAATTAATCGTAGCAAAACCACACGACTATTCCTTCCCATCCGGTCATACTGCCGCCTCATTTACAGCAGTAATGGCATTGTATCTTGCCGGAGAGAAAAAACTGTGGAAAATAGCATTAGTCCTTGCCGTTCTTATCGCATTTTCAAGGCTCTATTTATATGTTCACTATCCAACAGACGTATTAGGTGGAATCATAACTGGAGCTATTGCAGGTTACATAGGATACAAACTAACTTTTATTGTCCAGTCAAAGCACAGAAAGAAGATGTAAATGGTTCTTCCCGATTACAGCTTTTTTCGTCTGTTTTTTTGAACAAAAAAGTTTCATAAGGAGGTAACAATGACACATTATCTTGAATATAGATTAGGCCCCACCGATGACGGAAAAGAGGTTCTTTTTTCTGATGCAAAAGGTGCTGGGATTTACGACAAAAAAGGTTCGTTCTGTAAAACATGAGGAGTGGGGAATTCTGTTAAATGGGAAGAGAGTGACGGTTAGAGCGAGGGGAAAGGAAGGACAGCTCTTAAAAGTGATGCTTGAAGATTCGCAGGAAAAGCAGAACAAAATTGCATCTACAAAGATGAATCTCCATATTTTGTATGAAGATGAAGATTTGATTTTTGTGGATAAGCCGGCAGGAATTGTGTCGCATCCATCTAAGGGCATTTGAGTGACAGTATGATTAATGGGGTGCAGGCGTATTTTGAGAATGAGGGACGGGAGAAGAACGAACGGAGTAATATTCATTTGATTGGACGTTTAGATAAAGAAACATCGGAATTTTAGGAATAGCAAAAAACAGTGTGACAGCGGAGCGTATGATTAAACAAAGGCAGAGGGTATTTGATAAAAGAATATTATGCGTTGGTCAAAGGAAATCCTCCAGAAGAGGGAATTCTTGAAATTCCAATGGAAGAGATGCGGGATGCTCGTGATGGAGATAAGTTAAAAATGAAAGTGGGGAAGAGCGAAAATGCAAAAACAGCAAAAACATTTTTTCAAGTTGTGAAACGATTTGAAAGTTCAGTCTGGTTTCTCTTGTAATTGAGACAGGAAGAACGCATCAGATTCGCTTCCATATGGCCTCGATTGGCTGTCCGCTTTTGGGAGATTCTTTTTATGGAGATGGTCCGGAACTTGGGATTTCAAGGACGGCATTGCATGCACAACAGTTGACGTTCACACATCCGTTCTGTGAAAAAGTAATGAGAATTGAGTCGGAAATGCCAAAAGATTTGTCTTTTCTTTTGCGTTAAAATATATTAGAATACTTAATGTCATGTAAAAAAAACGTAATGATTGTGTAAAAGCCTGAAGAAATCATTACAACATTAAGTAGAAAACAAAAGAGAGGATAATATCATGTTAGTTATGCTTACAGAACTGCTGAGTGGACTTGCACTGTTTTTATTCGGTATGAAGTTCATGAGTGAGGGGCTGCAGAAGCTGCGGGTGATAAGATGCGTGTCATTCTGGATCGTGTAACAAAGAATCGATTCATTGCAGTTATTTTTGGCGCGATATTTACTGCGATTATCCAGTCGTCTGGTGCAACCACCGTTATGGAAGTCAGCTTTGTAAATGCCGGACTTCTTACACTGGAACAGTCCGTTGGTATTACATTTGGTGCCAACATTGGTACAACAATTACTGCACAGCTTGTTTCTTTGAAACTGACTGCCATTGCACCGTATATCATCTTTGCAGGTGCATGCCTGATGATGTTTGGCAATAAGCCGATAACAAGAAAGATTTCAGAGGTAATCTTCGGTTTTGGTGCGTTGTTTTTAGGAATTAACAGTATGACAGGTGCATTGAGCAGAATTCCGGAATATCCAGTAATCATGCACTGGTTTTCTTATCTTAAGAATCCATTTATCGCATTACTTGTTGGGTTACTGTTTACAGTAGCAGTACAGAGTTCTTCTGTAACTGTCAGTGTGCTGGTTTTATTAGCGGATTCCCATCTGGTTGGATTAGGAAGCTGTCTGTACTTTATTCTTGGTGCCAACATCGGTTCCTGTACACCAGCAGTTATGGCAGCAATGAATGCAAATAAGAATGCAAAACGTACAGCCATGGTACATTTCTTATTCAATGCATTAGGTATGATCATTATCGGAACGATTCTGTTCTTTGCGAGAAATCAGATCGTCGATGCGATTTCTGTTCTCGGTGGAGCAGATAATGCGAAACGTTTCGTTGCGAATGCAGATACAGCATTTAAAGTATTCCAGACGATTATTTTCCTTCCATTTGCATCACAGTTTGTAAAACTTACGAAACTTTTTATTCCTGGAAATAAAGAAGGTGAGGAAGAGGATAACGGATTACATCTTGAATATATCAGAAAGGCATCAAGCAAGTTTGTGCCATCTACAGCCGTAGTAGAAATTATTCAGGAAATCGAGAGAATGGCTGGTCTGGCCAGAGAAAACCTTGTTGCTTCTATGGAAGCATTAGCAGATAAGAATCTTGATAAGGTAAAGGAAATCAATGCCAGAGAAAAGATTATTGATTACTTAAGCAGCGAGATTACGGATTATCTTGTAGAAGTTAACCGTTATGAACTGCCGCTTGCCGATTCCAGACGATTGGTGCTCTTTTCCATGTTGTTATCGACCTTGAACGGATTGGAGACCACGCAATCAATATCCTTGAGAATGCGGAGAAGAGAAGTCAGCTTAACGAGAAGTTCACCGGAGCCGGAAAGGAAGAACTTACAACAATGTATACAGAAGTTCTTCAGCTTTTTGATAAGAGTATGGAAATGTTCGTCACAAATAAAAAGGACAACATTGATGAGATCATTGACATGGAAAATGATGTAGATCAGATGCAGATTGATTACCAGAATCAGCAGGTAAAACGTCTGTCCAAAGGAGTATGCGGTGTAGAAATCGGCCTTATCTTTACCGATATGGTAATTGGCCTTGAAAGAATCGCTGACCACTCTACAAACATTGCTTATTCCATTTCCATGAGAATCCGGAAGATGCAGAAGAACAGCAGAAGTATTAGCAGAATAAAAAAAGGAATCGTGAAGCAGTGATGACAGTAGAATAGAGACAAAACGCATACTGTTATAAATGATAAAATATAGATTATGTTGTTGAAAAACATATGTCGATTTATCATATGATTTATGATGGAAGCAGAAAGTTTTGGCTATGATAAGCCAGAATTGCTGACTTCACAAAAAAGTATAATTTAAATATCAAAAAAATAAAGGTGCATCGAATTTTTATACAAATTCCGATGCATTTTTGTACTTTCTTTTATACGATGTAGTCAAAAATTTATATCAATGTATTGTTGAAAAAACATGGTGCAGGGCTTACTATATAAGTAGCGTATTTTGTACTATTATTGATACTACTAGACAAAGATATATTTTGGGAGGTATCTTATGTTAACAAAAATGATTGAAACATTAAAGAAGAATCCTCGTACCATCGTATACACAGAAGGTACAGATAAAAGGATTCTTGAATCAGCCCATCGTCTGACACAGGAAGGAATTCTCGGCGTTGTCCTTCTTGGTAAGCCAGAAGAAGTTAAGGCTGCAGCAAAAGCAGGTAACTTTAATATTGATGCCTGCCAGATTATTGACCTGAAATTACGAGGGAATTGATGCTATGGTAGCAGAGATGGTTAAGCTTCGTAAAGGTAAAATGACAGACGAGCAGGTAAGAGCAGCTCTTTCTAAGAGCAACTACTTTGGTACTATGCTCGTAAAAATGGGTGGAGCAGACTGTCTGTTAGGTGGAGCTACATATTCCACAGCAGATACTGTACGTCCAGCTCTTCAGCTCATCAAAACAAAACCAGGCAACAACATCGTAAGCTCTTGCTTCATCCTTGTAAGAGGAGACGAGAAGATTGCTATGGGTGACTGTGCTATCAATATTGATCCATCCGAAGATGATTTAGTAGAGATTGCTATCGAATCTGCTAAAACAGCTAAGATTTTCGGAATCGATCCTAAAGTAGCTATGTTATCTTACTCTACACTTGGTTCTGGTAAAGGACCTTCTGTAACAAAGGTGGCTAACGCAACAAAGAAGATTAAAGAAGCTGCTCCTGAATTAGCAGTAGAGGGTGAGATTCAGTTCGACGCTTCTGTATCTCCAGAAGTAGCAGAAGTAAAATGTCCTGGTTCACCAGTAGCTGGACAGGCTAACACATTTATCTTCCCTGACATCAACGCAGCTAACATCGGATATAAGATTGCTTCCCGTTTAGGTGGATATACAGCAGTAGGTCCTGTATTACAGGGACTTAACGCTCCAATCAACGACTTAAGCCGTGGATGTAACGCAGAAGAAGTATACAGCATGTCTATCGTAACTGCTGCATTAAGCGTTCCAGAAGAAGAAAAAGTAGACGAAGAAGGATTAGAAGCTATCGTAAGAGCGGTGGTAGAAACAATGCTCGCTGCTAAGAAGCTGGATAAATAATTCTGGGTTTTGGCTAAATAGACGAACCCCAACAGATAAAGACTCCCTATTTGTGACTTTAGTCGCTGCAGGTTGAATGTTCGCTTATACGCTCGCATCCAGCCTTTGCTCCGAGGCCACAAATAGGGAGTCTTTATCTGTTGGGGTTCTGTTTTTTGGAAGACAGAAGTTATTTTAAACGTTTTCCAAATTTAAATTTGTTAACTCTATGGTACACGGTAAATCATAAGTACCTTGACTAAAAATGACCACTGATTACTCAGTGGCCATTTTTATTTTTTACTTTGTATTTTACAGATATCAGGTATAGATTCAGACCATGGTAACAGGTCATCAAGAAATCCATAATCCGTATCTTCTTCATGTTCCATCATTTCTGTCAGCAGGAACTCCAGATACCGAAATGGATTGAGTCCGTTTGCTTTTGCTGTTTCTACAATACTGTAAACTAAGGCACTGGCTTTTGCTCCATTTATGGTATCTATCAGCCTCCATGTATGTTTATGCATACAGAAATTTCGCAATGCGGATTCTGTTGCGTTATTGTCCAGTGGGACGTTTCCGTGATTCAGGAATTCGAGGAATTGCTTTTCATGATTCAGGTAGTAGTTTACTCCCTTCATCGTTTTTCCTCCTTCTGGGACCATTTTTTCATCCCGGACTTTTTTCAGCCACGCAAACAAAGCCTCTACTAACGGTCTTACCAGAAGCTGTCTTTTTCGGTATCTTTCTTCTTCACTGAGTTCTGAAAGCTGGTTATCCATATGATAGATGCCTGCAATCCGTTCCAGTGCTTCATGGGCAATGGTTCCTTTCGCTTTATCCGTTGATCTTTCGGCAGTGCCTTTAATGCTTCAGCGAAATATCTGCGGGCATGGGCATGGCAGAACGCAAAGGTGATGTCCGGGTTCTCCCGGTCCATTTTTTCATATACTGCATAGGCATCGCATTCACAGACTCCGTGAAATCCTTCCAGAAATCTTTGGGGATGTTCTGCCTTCCGGGTCTTTTGATATTCATAAAGAATGATGACCCGGTCGGTATAATACTTTCCTGACCGGTATACCCACATGTAACTCTTGCTGTTCGCCGGCCGGCCATCTTTTGAGACTTCGACCGGAGTTTCATCCTGCTGGATCACGTTATATTTAAGCAGCAGTTCATGTAAGCGGAAATAGACAGGACTGAGATAACGCTCGCTGCATCGGATCACCCAGTTAGCCATCACCTGTTTTGAGATATTTACCTCATTTCTCCTGAAATCAGTGGCAATCCTGTCAAGGGGCATGCCATTTACATATTTGGCGTTCATAATGCTTGCGACCAGAGATGGGGTTGCGATACTGTTCCTTAAAAGGCTCTTTGGCCGGAAAGCCTTTACGATCTTATCCGTTGTTTTTCCGGCATAGACACAGACATGATGTTCTTCTACTGTATATCTGGCTGGTTCTACCTTTACCCGCATATACGTTTCATCCGGAAGCTGTTTCCAGCCATCCGGGCCAAAGATATCTGTGAGTTCCTCTTTAGATAATGTATGGGAGATTGTCTCTACAGGAAGCCTGGAAAGATCTTCTTTTCTCTTTCCTCTTGTCTTCTTACGTTTTACTACGGTTGGTATAACGTCTTCTTCTACCGGTTCCACAACATAGATGTTTTCGAGCAGTGCTTCTGCTTCATTGAAGTTAAAGCATAACTGCCCGTCTATCACATCCAGTTTCTCTGATTTCCGGCCATACCGGTGATTCTGGGCAACCGCAAGCTGCTCTGCCATACGGTCCAGTTTTCCGTTCATCTCTATCATCTGCTCCTGCAGCTTCAGAAAAAGTGTAATGAGAACTTCCTTATTACATTGTTTTAATTCATCCCTGCTAAATATCTCGCCCATGTGTCTCTTCCTTTCTAAAAGTATTATACCTTAGAGAGAGAAAAAAAGCGAATCGCATGCAAAAGAGGTTTCGTCATTTTTACCATAGAAAAAAAGAGGGATCTCTTTAAAAAACTAGCTGATCTTTTAGTTTTTTAAAGAGTTATCCACAGTTCTCCAGGGATAGACCTAAATCCCAGTAAAAAGAAAGATCCTCTTGTGGACAGCTGTCTTTATCCACAAAAAGAAACGATTTATTTTCTACATAATGCACAATCATAAAAGATACTCCGGCGGTGTTACCAGTTCCTTTATCTTTTTCTTTGGCATAATGGTCAATCCCTCCATGAGCCATTTAAACTGCTGTGGAGTGATCTCCTTAAGCTCATCTTCGGAACGGGGCCATTGAAAACGACTGTTTGTGGAAAGCCGTTTATAGACAAGGCAGAATCCATCTCCTTCAAAAACAAGTCCTTTGATCCTGTCAGCCTTACGTCCACAGAATAGGAAAAGGACATTTTTCTCATAAGGATCATATCCAAAAGATTCCCTGATCATGCAGTAAGACCGGGGATACCTTTTCGAAGGTCTGTATACCTACTTTTAGAAATATCTTTTTAAAACCAACGGCATCATTAAACATGAAATAGTCCCCGGATCTTTTGTATCAGTTCCTCTGAAGCAGTATTGGAGATCTCCATTACCAGATTTCCAGAACGGATAATAACATCTGGTCTGAAAACGGTAGATTCCTCCTCTGGCATCGCATCAGGACGTATCTCAACAAATGCTGGATGAGAAGCTTGTTCTTTTTTATCATTGAGAACAAGTGCAGAAGAAGCAGGAGAAGAACTTTGAGATTCCATCTGTTGGTAAGCTTCCTGCCGGAGAATCCTCTGCCAGTAAAAGAATTGTTTGTCGGAGATGCCATTAGCTCTGCACCATGTCGTTTTTGGCATTCCACTTGCAAGGCATTCATTGATGATAGCTGTCCACTGTTCACAGCGAACTTATGTGTGATCTTATCCATAACATAACCTCCTGGGGCTATTATCTCATAGGGAAGAGGGAATGTCATGGTACGCATGGTTTACCGTGTACTATCATATTCAGCTATTATTAAACTATTATTAAAAGAATTCCTAAAAACTGTTCCATTGTTAATTTATTTTGTAGCATAGCGAGTAAAGTCTCATTATCGGTTTCAGCTATCACTGTAGTTCCAACTTCTTCATCTACATTTAGACATAAATATTTTCTATTTTCAAAACCATTACATACAAATAAAATAGGAATATCAAATGTAACTAAAATTTGTTCTAAATATAACTGCCCAGTTTCTCCTAAATTTAACCATTTTTTTCTCCATCGTTCTACCACCTCAAAATTATTAGACGGATCAACATTATCGTTAAACCCTTATAAAGAATAGCGTTTACTACGTTTGATGCAGTTACTATATTAAAGCCTGCTGCTATCAGTAATGTAGCATAGATCCACATTTCTGTGAAATGTTTGTTGTATTACGATCTATTCGTTTTTACTGGGTTAAAGTCTTAGTACTGGGCTAAAGCTGGATAGAAGTTTACTGAGCTAAAGTTCGGAAGTACTCTGTTTTCATAAATCTTTATACAGCCATCTATACTTTTTTACATATATTGAGTATGTCCAATCCCAAGCAAACTCACTGCATTTTCTTACAAGTGGTGCTGAAATATCTTTAATAATATCACGACATAAAATAGCAGCACTTAAAGATGAAACAAAAAATACAATGTAAAGTGAGATTAACAAAGAATCATTTTCAAAATTAGTTGTTTCTGCAAAGGCAGTAATCGCAATCCATCCTAAAATTATAAAACTAATTATACTCAATGTATTTAAAACGTTCTCCACGCAGAATTTAGCACTATCAGCTCTTTTGTAGCATTAGTATAAACTCTATTTCGTAATGTCCTAAGTTCATCACTTTTTATTTCATTGATCACATCATTTAAACATTTTGTTTTAAATCTTAAATCATCCGCTGCCATACTAATTCTTTTGTTGAATGTTTTCAATGAAATATTTATTTCATGAATTTCAGAATTACTATCAGAATCTTCACTACAAAGAGATTTTAGATCTTTGCTAAAGTTCTCTTTAGTATTTTCTTTGATTGATTTATTCTCATTAAGTATTTTTCTAGTGCAAATGTCCATAGCTTCTTTAAAATTAAAAGATGACTTTGCTGTTAAAAGTTTACTCTTTTGTTTAATAGCACTGTATGCTTGCAAATTAAAATCGAGTGCAGCGTAAGCATTATTAAGCATTAATAACCTTTGGTAGTTTAGAATTGCTTTAGTTAAAGTTGCAAACCAAAGTATTGCTGCTAGATCAATATTTGTCATTGCCAAAAATGGTAATTTGGATTCCTGCTCATACTCATTATAAATTTGACAAGTAGTTTTCTCTTTTGTGATAAAAATAGCCTTGCACTCAAATAGATTTTCAGGTACACACCCAGCTCTAATTTCTTTTATATAATTTATCACTCCCATGTAATGATTACTTTCCATATCAAATTTTGAAGCTGAATCTCTAAGTATTTCTATTCCTTTATCTTCAACATAGGAAGAACATAAACGAAAAGCACACTCATAATCTCCTATTACATAATCTGGATCTTGCAACTTGGTTAAAGTTGAAAAAGACCTTACTTCGGGTTGATCAATAAATTCTTGAATTAAATCCCTCATTTCCTTAATAAAATAATCAAATGTCACTAACTTACCACCATTTGAAATTATTAGATTAGAAAGCTCTGCAAAAGTTTTTTGACTCTCTTCTGAACTTAAACCAGCGGCGTCAATTAGTAATCCTGTATCAAGAATAAATTTAATATCATCCAGTTGTTTTAATTCATTATTTTCATTTTTGAAATTAATAGAATAATAAATAGTTTTTGCTGCTAA